>Ga0228535_1001311_pt1 | contig 40451 bp, 33 predicted proteins | sample SJ1metagenome_FD_168457 | JGI IMG/M metagenome (GOLD analysis project Ga0228535, IMG submission 168457) | Enriched culture of PCE-dechlorinating microbial communities from Ithaca, New York, USA - SJ1 | ecosystem: Engineered > Modeled > Simulated communities (microbial... > Unclassified | place... | reverse complement strand
GGCAGGAATGACTGAGCCATTCTTGGCATCGAGTACGGCGAGCTGGGCAGGATACCACCTCGAGGTTGCTGCCGGAATCGTGCTTGGCCTGAAAAAGGGCAGAGCCACCGCCTCGAAACTGAAGGGCCCTTTGATATATTTGGCGGACGCAAGAGGCACAGGCAGAAGCCAGTCCGAGCGGTTTTCCGACACAAGCTGGCTCAGCGAATCGACCGGGTTGATAAAGCCTTCCGGATTCGCAACCAGGGCGGTGCCCCATGAGATGATCTTCGAGCCTGCGGTGAAGGAGAGACCTTCGGCCACATCCATGGTTGCATAGGTTTCTCCAAGTTTCATGGAGGCCGCGTAGCCTGTATCCGCAAGCGAGATGCTTCCTGTCAGCTCGCCTTTCATGGTGAGCGGTCCTGATGCATAGGAAGGCGCAAGCTTCAGGCTCACCGAAGGCTGAAAATAGTCGCCTGCCTTGAAACTGCCCGAATCAGTGAAAAACACGCCGCTGAAGGCTGAAATCGCTCCCGAAAGGCTGGCCTGCGCCCAGGCCGGGCCAGCTATTCCCACAGACAGCAAGACAAGAATCATCACAACATGCCTACCGCGGGGCGCCCGAGCCCTGCGGGGCGCATGAATCCTTGATATTTTCAGTGTTTCCATGGTATAGCTCCTTTTGTCTCTTATTTGCCGAGCCCGTCCTTCGAGAACATCGAAGGGGAGAGCCCTGTGTTGTATTTGACCACATCGAACTTGAGACTCGTCGAACTGCCAGTCGAAAGATTTTTCATCTCGAGCTCGAGCATGGTCCAGAATCCCGATATTTTGTCTGTTTTCTGGACGACCATCTGTTTATAGAGCGCGCCGGTCTTGTCGTAGAAATCGGCTTTCAGCACGATGTAGCTTTCCTTGTCGACCAGAGAAATGATCTTGCTCGTGCTTTGGCTCGTGTCTTTTGAAACCGACTCGATTTTCCAGCATGCCCTCCCCTCGAGGATTTCCTCTCCCAGGAGATTGAAAGAATAATCGTCGAGCTTGCGGCTTCCGAAATCGTCGTAGGTGAGATCACTGCCCATAAATGGCTTGTTCTTGTCAGAGGCGGCAATGCGCGTCACTTTTTTCAGGCTGGGAAGATAGATGTACTGGCTTTTTTCTCCGTTGCCGCTTTCCAGGGTGAGAAAGCTTGTGCCCTTGACATCAGCAGGCTGGAGAAACTTGATTAGAATCGAAGAGGAGCCATCTTTCTGCTTGAGCTCGTACATCACGAACTCGCGGGTCTTGACCGAGCCTGTCTTCGAGGTAATTTTCATCAGCACATTCGCGGTCATGTCATTGCCGGTGGGCTTGTCATTCGCCTTTTTCATAATGTCATAGCCGCTCTGGCTCGTTGTCTGCGCGCCTGCTGCAATCATGAGCACAAGCCCGAACAATAGGACGAAAAGGGACTTTACGGCAAAAATTGTCGTTGCACCACAATGAGCTGGCTTTCCTGGCGCCCGGCTTGCCCTGGCTCCTGCGATTTGAGCACAATTATTCATCGAAACCTCCCCTGCTGAACGATGCTTGTAAAAAAAACTGAGGAAACGTTCATCTTCTAAAAAGTTTCCTGCGGGAATGAGAATAAATCGCAACAAGCAATATGTCAACCGCCTTCATTGAGTCAATTTAGTTATCTTATGAAATCACAGACCATCGCGCAGAAAATCCCGCAACCGCAGGTGGTGAATGCCCTGCCAATCGCGGACAACGGGATCCATCGAGATGACATAGCGAGGCCACCCGCCTTCCAGCGAATACAGAACCCCGAATTCACGCTGATGCGCCGCCGGATCCGGAACAAGATATGCAGCTTGTACAAAACAGCGCTCACTGCCTCGCTCGCAACAGAAGTCGATTTCGCGATCTCCGACCCGGCCTGTACTGACAGACCATCCATCAATTGCAAGCCTGGTGAAAACAGCATTTTCGACAATTTTGTTTATATCATTTGTGGTGTTTCCCCGAATGACCTCGCGCAGCCCCAGATCTTCGAAATAGTACTTAGAAATGCCTTCCAATATCTTTTTGCCGGAAACATCTTTTATCGGGCATCGCACAATAGCAAATGAGCGGCAAAGAAAACCGAGATAATCGAGTACTGACTGGGCGGATGCATCTATGTGAAGATTTTTAAGATAGCGAGCGATATTGCGGGCGGAGGTTGGCGATCCCACATTGTCCGCGATGAATTCGAGCATTCTCTCAAGCAAACCGGGGTTCCGTATCTTGTGTCTCTGGACAATATCCTTGAGCACCACAGAATCCAGAATGCCCTGCAAGTATTCACGCATCACATGATCTTCCGGCGCAAGTCTTGCAAGGAATGGCAGTCCTCCATATCGCAGATAGGTATCGAGAGATGCATCGGAGTCATCAAGCCCATGGAAAATCAGAAATTCATCGTACGAGAGGGTGTGAATTTCTATATTGACAGCCCGGCCGGCAAAGAGCGTCGCGATTTCTCCCGACAGCATTTCCGCATTCGAGCCCGAAATATAGACATCGAAGGTGTCATCTGCCGCAAATCCCCGCACTGCTATCTCAAATCCTTCTATTTCCTGTATTTCATCGAGTAACAGCGCAACCTTTGGCGCGGAAGAAGTCTTCGTTCTGATCTTGACTTCTTCTATAAGATCATCAGCAGTACGCAAATGCCTCCATTCAATACGTTCAAGATCGATATGGAGCACGAGCCAATCGGGGTACTCTTCGCGCAGCAGCTGGGCAACCTGCAAGAGAAAGTAGCTTTTTCCGGTACGTCGCTGGCCAATAATCGCTTTGATGAGTTTTTTCCCGATGTAAGGACGAATTTTTTCGATATACCGCGGTCGAGCGATGACTGTTTCCTGGGACATAGGATTCTCCTATGTCTATTATGATGGACAAAACAAAATAATGCAAGCATATTGTCCAATATGTTAGACAATATTTATTAATATGTATTTTTGTCAATCATAATGGACAGGATCGCCGACACTATGTGCGCGCCAAGGGCATATATTCCTGTCAGCCTCGCGCCAGCGCTGCTATTACCTGGCGTGCGCTCTGAGGGCATATATTCCTGTCAGCCTCGCGCCAGCGCCACAATCAGCACCAGAGTCGCCAGCGCGAACCGGTACCATACAAACACCGCCGTCGAATGTTTTCTGAGGTAAGCGAGCAGAAATTTTATGCACAGGAAACCACTTATCGCGGCCGCGACAAACCCGATCGGAAAAATGGCGAGCTCCGTCCCCGCTATCACACCCGCTTTGACCTGCTTCAATAGATCATAGAGGCTCTTGAGCCCTGCCCCTGCAATGATCGGCGCGGACAGCAAGAACGAAAAACGCGCAGCCGCTTCACGTTCGAGTCCCACTGCGAGACCTGCAGTGATCGTAGAGCCTGACCTCGAAACGCCGGGAATCACGGCAAAAGCTTGCGCAAGGCCGATATACAGCGCATCGCGCGCCTTTATCTTCCCAAAAGCGCGCCGGTGCGTCGCGAGCTTGTCCGCGAGCCACAAAAGGAGCGCCAGCAGCGCGATCGCTCCCGCCATGAAGAGCATCGAGCCCTTCGGAATCGGGTCTGAATGAAATGCCTGGCCGATTTTCGATTCCAGAAGAACGCCCGAAATGCCTCCCGGTATGCAGGCAAGCACAAGATACCATGCCATGCGGCGATCCGGGTCATCGCCAATTTTGAACTGGAATACACTCTTGAACCACGCTCCGACAAGCCGCGCCCAATCGGAAGCAAAAAACACAAGGACGGCGAGCAGTGTCCCCAAATGCAGCGCGACATCGAACGTCAGGCTCGTGAGCGTTGGATTATTCCATCCGAAGAGCCACGGAATGATAACCAGATGCGCCGAACTCGAGATGGGGATAAATTCGGCCAAGCCCTGCACAATTCCCAGAATGATAGATTGGAAAACCAGCATCCGCTGCCTCCTGTGGCTATTCCTAGCGCGCTTACTGATTTTTACAGTGTTTCAGCCCGACAGGCAATACCGCCCTCTTTATTTTACACAAGGTTGAGAACACTACCCCCAGCTTGCCATTTATATGCAAATTTGGATACTATTAGCAATGATCTACCTGTGCCGCCATGTTTGGCACAGGCGAGGGGATACCGCGATGATACTGCAGAGAGCATTCAAGCCAGCGTCGATCAAAATCGGACTGGAGAGCGAAGATAAGGATGAGCTCCTGGAAGAATTGGTCGATGTTCTAGCAAAGACCTACCCGAAAGACAAAGAATTCCCGCGCGAGCAGGTTCTCGATGCGCTCTGGGCACGAGAAGAGAAGATGTCCACGGGTATTTACAAGGGTGTGGCGGTGCCCCATGCAACGGTCGAAGGTATCGACAGCCTTCATGGTGTCTTGGGCATCTCGAAAAAGGGCATTGAGTACGAATCGCTGGATGGCAGCCCGGTATATCTTGTGTTCATGCTCATATCTTCTCCCGGCGAGGCAGAGCTGCATCTCGATGCGCTGAGGAAAATTGCACTTTTAATTCAGGATCCTGTCTTGCTTGACAACCTCATGAAGGCAGCTAGACCTGAACAGGTCTTTGCCTTGATTCGTGAATTCGAAGCAAGTGCCGTATTATAGAGAAGTTATTGTGTGATTCCACCAGGTGATTGCTTCAAAGGCCGATGGGACCGCACCTTTCTGTATATGTTACAGAGAAGGGGTGTACCATGGATTCAGTCGACAGTATCGACAAATTGGTAGAAATAGAACGCCAGGCAGCAGCAATAATAAAAGAAGCCGAAGACAAGGCTTCCAGAATTCTGCTCGATGCGAAAAACAAGTCTGAATCGCTGCTGAAAGACAAGCTCGCCGAAGCCCGAATGAAATTCGAAAGCGACCTGGCCGCCTCTCGCGATGCGCTTCGCACCCAAACCCAGAAAGAGATCGAAGATTACAAGGCAAGCCTGAAAAATATTCCTTTAAACCAGACTGCACTTTCTGCAGCGCTCGAGGGCCTTTTGAAACAGGAAGCATGATATGGCAGACTCGTTCGAGATTGCCTATCTGTATGCCCGCGTCTGCGGCGCATTCTCGAAAATGCGATTGGGCGAAGCAGGGCGGGAGCTCATGCGTAACCCCGGGGGGATACCAGCGCTCTGGAAGCTCTATTTCAACGAAGAGCCGCCGACCATCCCCGAATCCAAGCTCATTTTCGAAGCAGAGCGCAAGATTATCCAGCGCTCGATCAGCTCGTTCCTCAGGCTTGCAAAACCACTGTCTGATTCCGACGCATTCATTCATGCGCTCATTTCGAAATATGAAATTACGGCTATAAAATCGATGCTGTTCCGCATGCGTTCGGGCGAACCAAGGCCGGAAGAGATTTCGTACACTTCTCCTGTCATCGAACAGGCGCTGTCCGCATGGCCGCGCCTGGCAGACATGTTCTATGACACCCCCTATGCATGGCTGGATACCAGTTGGCTCGACAATATAGCGCTGGCTGAGAACAAACTGGATCGCCAGTACTACCTCGATCTCTGGGCTACTGCCTCGCGTATCCCCAAGCCGAAACTTGGCGCTATCCTGGATCTTGTACGCTGGGAAATTGTCTATCAGAACGTGATATGGGCGCTGCGAATCCGGCGCTATTACAACATGTCCAGGCAAGATGCGACGAGCATGCTGGTGGATATCAAGGGCGTCGAAACAACATCGCTCGCGTTGCAGACCTTCGATTTCGATATCGACAGACTCGACAGCTTCGATTCCTGGCCGCTCAAAAAACTGCTATCCAATCAGACATCGGCACGTCTCGATGTGCCAGTCCTTGAGATTCGCGCGCAGGAAGAGCTGTTTACGATAGTGCGGCGGGCGCTTCATTTGCATCCATTCAGCTATACGCCAGTCTATTGTTATTTCAAGCTCCTTGAGTACGAGACATCGCTGCTGCTGGCGGTGCTTGAAAGTGCGCGTCTCGGCGTCACCGCAGAACAGAAATCAAAATATTTGTGGATTCCCGGAGAGGAGACAGCATGAGCAGTGTACGTATGCGCAGAGTGGAACTGCTGCTTCTCAAGTCCGATATCGATGCAGTGCTCAAATACCTGGGGAGCCAGCAATGCTTTCAGATTATCTATCCTGATGAGATCGAGCGGATCGCGCATGAGAAACTCGCAGGTATCGTGGAGTCAGATGAAGAAAAAGCGCTCGCATCCCGGCTCGATAATGCCAAGAGCAAGCTGGATTTTATCGGGACATTTTTTGGTCTTCCCGTCCCGCAAAATATTATCGAAGATGTTCATCTGCCCGACGAGGAAATGCTTTCGAAGCTCGATATTCTATACGAGCGCTGTGCAGACCTGAAAACACGCATCGCAGAGCAGGAGGCAAAGGTCGATCAGCTCGCGGAATCGCTGCATGAAGCGAAAGCCTTTTCGGGGCTGTCCCAGCCTTTCGATGAGCTCGAAAAATTCTCATATGTCTCGATTCAGATAGGACATATCGCAAAAGAAAAACTCGATGCACTCGAAAAAGCGCTCGGTGCGCGCGCGGTGATCATTCCGCTTGACAACGAGGGCACAATTCTCGCTGCAGCAAGCCGCAAAGGTCGCTTTGCACTGGAAACCGAGCTTTCGAAAGCGGGGTTCGAAAAGAAAAGTCCTCCGAAAGAGGTAACTGGGGTGCCTGCCGAAGCGATGTCTGCGCTTGAGCATGCATATCAAGCGGAAAAACTCAGGCTCGAAAATCTTTTGGAGGAAAAGAAATCGCTTTCAGAGCTGTATGGCAGTCTCTGGCAGCTTATGGTCTCTTCGGTCAGGCTGAAGCAAGCCCTTATTCTTGTCGAGACCAAGCTTGAGCAAACAGAATGGACCTATCGGCTTTCCGGCTGGGTGCCTGCTGACAGAATCGATCGCATGGCCAAGGACATCATTGGGATGCTGGGCGAGCGCGTGTCGATCCGCATATTCAATCCTGATGAGACCAAAAGCTCGGGCGAAAAGGACACAAGCGAAGAAGTGCCTGTTCTTCTCAAGCATAATGCCTTTGTCTCGGCATTCCAGGGCATTGTGCTTTCGTATGGCACGCCGCTCTACGGCGACATCGACCCGACACCGCTTGTGGCATTTTTCTTTACCCTGCTGTTCGCGATTATGTTTGGCGATTTGGGGCAGGGTTTGGTCATTGCAGGGCTTGGCCTGGCCATGCTCAAGATGAAAAAGGGGTTTCTGGCGAGTTACAAGCGGTATGCCCTCGCGTTCATCGCTGCTGGGGTAGGGTCGGTGGTGATGGGGCTTTTGGTTGGCTCGTTCTTTGCGGATGACAAAGTGCTCGTTCCGCTCGAACGCATACTCACAGGGCTCATTTTGGGCCAGCCCAAGGACAGATTTCTCCAGATCATGCCACAGGGCAATATCAATTCCATGTTCTACTTTTTCGGATTTACGGTGGGCATTGGCGTGATCATCAATTCGACCGGCCTTGTTATAAACATGATCAATCTCATGCGGCGCAAGGAATATGGAGATGCACTTTTCACGAAGACCGGGCTTGCAGGCTCGCTCGCATTCTGGTGGGCGATCGGCATGGGCGTACGGGTCATTCTTGGCGCCAGGCTTGGATGGATTGACATTGTGGGGCTTGGAATTCCGCTTCTTGCAATGTTCTTTGCCGAACCTTTGAAAGCGCTGGTCGACAAAGGGCAAGGCAAAAAGCCAGAACAGGTTTCCCTCATGGATTCGCTCGTGGGAGGAGCGGTCGAGCTGATCGAAACGCTTTCGTACTACGCATCCAATACGATGAGCTTCTTGCGTGTCGGGGCGTTTGCACTGGCGCATGCAGTATTGTCATTTGTGGTCTTTACAATGGCCGAACTGGTGCGCGGCAAATCCTCAAGCGGCATGGCTTTCCAGCTCATCGTCTATGTCATAGGGAACGTGATCATTATCGGGCTCGAGGGCCTTATCGTGACCATTCAGGTGATTAGGCTCCAGTACTACGAATTTTTCTCGAAATTCTTTGCGCGGACAGGCAAAACGTTCAAGCCTGTGAGCTTTTCTGAATGAGAGGCGTTCAGCAGGGAGCGTCCGAAAAAAAAGAGGCGCCCAGGGTTGGCGCTTGATATATGGTAGTCATTATTTTTGAAGGAGTTGCGATATGAAGAAGAAACTGCTGGCTGGTGTTATGACGTTTGCATCCTCGATAGCGGCATTTGCACAGACACAGACTGCTGCAGTGCCCGCCTCGGCCCAGACTGCGAAATATATAGGGGCGGCTATTGCGGTGAGTACAGCGGTGCTTGCGGGCGGCTTTGCTGTCGCAAAAATCGGCGCCGCGGCAATGGGTGCGATGGCGGAAAAACCGGAGTTGTCGGGCAAAGCGCTTCCCTATGTCGGCCTTGCGGAAGGCATCTGTCTGTGGGGCTTTTTGGTTGCTCTGCTTATAATCCTTCTTTGAAGGTTTGTCGTGGCTGAAATTTTTGTGCTGGCTGAAGAAGAAATCCTCATCGCGTTCGGAATGATTGGTGTGAAGGGCAAAGCGGTCACTAGCCGCGACGATGCGATCGCCACATTCAGAAGCATTGTGCAGAATAAAAAATGCACGATCGATCGAGGTGTGGTGGACTTGTCCGACTGCAAAATGCTGATTTTGAGCGAAGATATTTCGGATATGATCGGGAAAGAGCTTGCGGATTGGCAGCTGAGCGGCGAGTTTCCTCTCATTGTCGAAATTCCTCCGCTTTCCGGAACTTCCGCCCAGCACACGCGTCTTGTCGATGCGGTACGGCAAGCCATTGGAATCAAAATTCAATAGAGGAACTATAGGGAAGCAGATATGGAAGAGATACGAGGTACTGAGGCGCTGGAGCGGGAAATTCTGGATGACGCACGAAAGCGCGCTGAAAGAATAGTCCGCAAGGCGGAAGACGAAGCCAAAGCCTTACAGGCGCAAACCGAGCAAAGGATAAAGGCTGCCATCGACGCGCTCACTCAAGAATACCAGACAAAGCAGCAAACAGCTGAAAAAGAAGTCCGCTCGCGTCTGCCGCTCGAGAAAATGCGCCTCGAAATTCAGTATCGCGATGAGGTGCTGAGGAATGCTGTTGCAGAAGTGCTTGCAAAGATTGATCCCCGGCTGTTCGGTGCCTGGTGTTTGCGAGGCCTGAAGCGCCAGGTTGAGTTGATTCGAGGCTCCAAAGCCACGATATCGGTCAAGGGGCTCGATTCGGCATATATCGAAGAAATAAAGACGCTGTTTCAAGACGCCGGCTCTGTATCGATTAAAAAGAGCGAAGCCATGAAGGCTCGTGGCATCATTGTCGAGCCCGATGACAACAGTTATCGTATATCTATTACAGAGAATGAATTAGTTTCTTGGCTGCTGGACGAGGAGCGCGGGGAACTTGCATCGGCGCTGTTCGGGCAAACTGACTCCTCAGCGACTGATACAGCAGGCAGCCCCACAGGGGCCGGCACATCCGCACTCGAAGGGGCCAGATCATGAGCGCAGGCTATATCACGAGGATTTCGGGCCCAGTCATCTATGCGCAAGGAATGGACGGCGCCGGCCTCTATGATGTTGTCAAAGTCGGCAAGGCCGGCCTGATCGGCGAAATAATAAAGCTCAAGGGCGACGTGGCCACCATACAGATTTACGAAGACAACACGCTTATGCGCGTGGGCGAGCCGGTAGAATGTATGCACAGGCCATTGTCGGTGGCGCTGGGGCCGGGGCTTATCGGATCGATTTATGATGGGATACAGAGGCCGCTGCCGGTGCTGAAGAATGTGTCGGGGGCGTTTCTGGCGCCGGGGCTTGCCGGCGAGCCGCTCGATACAAGCAAGAAATGGCACTTTGTGCCGCTCCTCAAGGCGGGCGACCCGATCGCCCCCGGCACCGCCTTCGGAATCATCCAGGAAACGGCCTCGATCCAGCACAGGCTTGTCTTCGACGCTTCGGTGCCGGCAAGTACGGCAGACTGGATTGCGCCTGAAGGCGACTATACATGTACAGCAACCCTCGTCAAATCGCGTGAAGGCAAAGAATATACGGCTGTTTCATGGTGGCCGGTCCGCGCCGCCCGCAAATTCACAGAAAAGCAGATTACCCACGAGCCGCTCGTCACAGGCCTCCGCGTCATCGATGTGCTGTTCCCGATAGCAAAAGGCGGAAGCGCAGCCATCCCTGGCGGCTTCGGAACAGGCAAAACCATGACCCAGCATGCCATCGCCAAATGGTGCGATGCGGACATCATCGTCTATATCGGCTGTGGCGAGCGCGGCAACGAAATGACAGAGGTTTTAACAGAGTTTCCGAGCCTTGTAGACCCGCGCACCGGGCGCTCGCTCATGGAGCGAACCATCCTCATCGCCAATACCTCCAATATGCCGGTCGCAGCTCGCGAAGTATCGATATATACAGGAATTACAATAGCTGAATATTATCGCGACATGGGCTACCAGGTGGCAGTCATGGCCGATTCCACCTCGCGCTGGGCCGAGGCTTTGCGCGAGCTCTCCGGCCGCCTCGAGGAAATGCCTGCGGAAGAGGGCTTCCCCGCCTATCTTCCAACACGCCTTGCGGAATTCTATGAGCGCGGCGGCATGGTCAAAACTCTGGAGGGCAAAAAGGGCTCGGTAACCATTATCGGCGCGGTTTCTCCTCCGGGCGGCGATTTCTCCGAGCCGGTCACCCAGCATACCAAACGTTTTATTCGCTGTTTCTGGGCGCTAGACAGGGATCTTGCGAATGCGCGGCACTATCCGGCCATTTCCTGGAACGATTCCTACAGCGAATACACCGAGGATCTCATTCAATACTGGGATTCCATCGATCCAGCGTGGGATGCGCTCAGAACAAAAACAATGGATATTCTCAAAAAAGAGCGCAAGCTTTCGGAAATCGTGCGGCTTGTCGGACCTGACGCCCTGCCTGACGAACAGAGGCTTATCCTGCTGACCGCCGACATGATCAAGAACGGATTTCTCCAGCAGAGCAGTTTTGACACGGTGGACATGTATTGCGCACCGCCAAAACAGACCTTTCTCCTTACCTGCATTCTTACCTTCCATGAACTGGCGGAAAATGCAATCAAGAATGGAGCGCCTTTGCTCAAAATCTCGGCATTGCCCATCAAGGAAAAGATAATCAGGCTCAAAAGTACGCTTGAAAATAATAAGGTGCAGGAGGGGCAGGCAGTCATCCAGGAAATCCAGCAGGCATTCACCCAGCTGGGCGTTGGCGCGCAGGGAGGCCTTTCGATATGAGAGGTTTGGAATACCACGGCATTTTGCGGGCAGATGGCCCGATCGTTATCGCTGCGCACCGGGAAAATGTCGGTTTTTCCGAGCTTGCCCGCGTACGGGATAGAACAGGCGAATTGCGGCTCGGCCGAATCGTCGACATTTCCGAACAGGCGATTGCGGTTCAGCTTTTCTCCGAGAATACTGGCATCTCGATCGATGAATCATGGATCGAGTATCTTGAAAAGCCGCTTACATTCCGTGTTGGTGACGGCATTGTCGGAAGGATCTTCAATGGCCTTGGAGATCCAATCGATGGCTACCCGCCCATCATGTCGTCTGACCTTAGGGATATTAACGGACGCCCCATCAATCCGAGCGCACGAGTCTACCCTCGCGACTTCATTCAAACCGGGATTTCTGCCATCGACGGCATGAACACTTTGATTCGCGGCCAGAAGCTCCCGATATTTTCCGGCAATGGGCTGCCGCATAACCGCCTTGCTGCGCAAATTGTCCGGCAGGCAAAAGTCCTGAGCGGCGAAAGTCAGTTTGCCATCGTATTTGCCGGTATGGGAATAAAATACGATGTTGCCCGCTTCTTTATCGATTCATTTGAAAAATCAGGTGTTCTCTCGCGCGTTGTCATGTTCCTCTCGCTTGCGGACAGCCCCTCGATCGAGCGCCTCGTAACGCCGCGCACCGCGCTCACTGCGGCCGAATACCTTGCCTACGAAAAGAACATGCACGTGCTCGTCGTCATGACCGACATGACGAATTACTGCGAGGCTCTGCGCGAGGTATCGGCAGCGCGCAACGAGGTGCCCTCGCGCAAAGGCTATCCGGGGTACTTGTATTCCGACCTCGCTTCGCTCTACGAACGCGCAGGCAAAATTGAAAACTGCGAAGGTTCCATCACCCAGCTGCCTATTCTCTCGATGCCCAATGACGACATCTCGCACCCGATCCCCGACCTCACCGGGTACATCACAGAAGGGCAGATAGTCCTCGAGCGCGACCTCTCCCAGCGCGGCATCTATCCGCCCATCGCCGGCCTTCCAAGCCTTTCGCGACTTATGAAAGACGGCATCGGTGAAGGCATGACCCGCGAGGATCATCGCGATCTTGCCGCCCAGCTTTTTTCTGCGTATGCCTATGTGCGCTCGGTACGTGACCTTGCTGCGATCATCGGCGAAGAAGAGCTCTCGGATAGGGACAAAATCTATCTCAATTTCGGCGACCGCTTCGAGCGCGAATTCCTCGCGCAGGGCGAGTTTGAAAACAGGAGTATCGAGCAGACGCTCGACCTCGGCTGGAAAATGCTGTCAATTCTGCCGGAGGCGGAGCTTGTACGAATTCCGCCGAAGCTGATCGAAAAATACCTGCCGCGCACCGGAAACGGCGACCCGGCGAAGGAGTGATGCGCAATGGCTGAGCCATTTCCTCCTCCGACAAAGACAAACCTCATCAAGGAAAAGCGCAGCCTTCAGCTTGCGCTCCAGGGCTACGACCTTCTCGAAAAAAAGCGGGAAATCCTCGTCATCGAGCTCATGAACCGCATGGATGCACTCGAACTGCTGGAGCAGGAAATCGCCAAGATGACCGAAAAGGCCTATGCGACCCTCCGCCAGATGTTGCTGTCGGTGGGGCGCGAACGGGCGCTTTCGATTTCTTCTCTGCCAGTGCGCGACATCACGCTCACTGCATCGCATGTGAATGTGAGCGGCATGACCTTGCCGACGCTCGATGTGCACGCGAGCGCGCCGGTTTTGCACTATTCTTTTATGAATTCATTTGCCGTATGCGACGAAACTGTGATAGAGTTTACAGAGCTTTTGCAGAAGCTTTCCACAGCGGCGGGAATGAGGTCCATCGTGTGGCGCCTTGCGCGCGAGGTCAGAAAGACCCAGCGGCGGGTGAACGCCTTGGACAAGATGGTGATCCCCCGTTCACGCGAGATCGTGAAATTCATCGATGCATCGCTGGACGAGCGGGAGCGCGAATCGCTGTTCGCAGTGAAGATGCTGAAGCAGCGTTTATCTGAACAGGACCAAACATGAAGAACATGCTGGAAACAGTTCTGGTGGCGATCAACGGCTCCGATGCATCAATCAGCGCCTTCAAGTACGCGCTTGCGATCAAGAAATCGCTGGGTTCGAGAATTATCGCGTGCTATGTCGTCGATACCGCGACTATACGCCAGCTTGCCCTTTCCAGGATCTTCGTGCCGGAAGAAAGCGAGGAATATGAGCGCAACCTCGAGAATTCCGGCCGGCGCTACCTCAATTTCTGCATCGAGCTCGCCCGCCAGAAACAGCTGTCTATCGAAACTGCAATCCGAAAAGGTTCAGTATCAGGCGAAATCGTAAAAGCCTCAATGGAACTTGGTGCTGATGCGATCATTCTTGGCGGCAACCCTGCTGATACGCTCTATCGCGACGCAATCGCCGATGCTTACCGCGAGATTTTGAAAAATGCCCGCTGTCCAGTGCTCTTTGTCAAGCCGCCGATCGGGGACGAACTGTTCAAAGCGCTATGAATGTCAGGCTGAGCAAAAGCCGCGGGCAACAGTCAGCAGAAAACAGACTGGTCGAAGGGTGCCTTGAAACCAGCCTAGTCAAAGTCAGCCGGGAAAACTACAGCACCATCTCAAGAACAGGATCCTGTCCCCTTCGGTACTCTTCGAATGTAGGTGCACGAAGATTATCGGGCGTAGGGCTTAGAAACCCATTATCCGGCGTGATGCCGCTTGTTTTCGAATATTCCCACAGCCGCGAAGAGCGCCCGATGACAAGGCCCGAATTGGGCAAGCTGAATCGCACTACCTCGCCATAGTGATCCATTGGTTCGATGAGCGGCTCGCCAGCAAGAACAGCATTTCCGGAGCCCGGGTCTCCTCTTGCACCACATGCTTTCAGAATATCGGCCGCATTCATCAGCGCGGAAGAGAATGTATACGGCCCGACCAGGATTACAACCCCGCCCTTACGCTTCGCGACTTCAGTGTCAGCAAGCTGTTGCGCGAACCGCGTGCCCGGCATGGAATTGCCGCCGGAATTTGTCCTCATGTCGATTATGAGTCGGTTCGGAGCCGGGCTGCTCTTCAGCAGCTGAATCACCTCATCAAAAATCGGGCCGGCATCGCTTTCGCAGGATTGGAATGAGAGATAGAGCGTTTCAGGATGGGCTTCCGGGATTGTGTACCAAATATTCTCGCTAGGCTTCTGGCGCGAAAGTGCGGTCAGAGCTTTCGGGTCAATTGCATAGTTCCAGGTGAAGGCGTCGGAGGATTCCAGGACAGTATATACAGCAGGGCAGCCCGTCGGGCTCGCTTCTGTATCGAAGCTGAGATGAAGGCCTTGCTTATCCGCAAGCCCGAGCCCCCGCATCAAAATGGGATTCATGAAGGCATTGAGCGATTCTGCACGGATCGCGGCATTTTTCAATTCTTCAAGTCCGGGCTTGCCAAGCGCTGATTCTATGCTGAGCGCAGGCGCAAGAATATCGAGCACTTCCTCGACAGTCTTGCTGCCGATTCTGGTTATTTTGCCTCCTAAGAGCGAAGCATTTTCATCAGATGCAGCGAAAACCCGCAGCTCATACTCTGTGCTTGCCATTGATTGGCTCACTGGAAAAAACCTCAAGGCAACCGGGTAGCGCGCTGTCGGCGAAGCATTGATGCGCGTATGCCCATCGCCAACAATAGCGCAAGCTTTTGATATGCCAGCAATTGCTGCATCACGGCGATATTCGCTGTCGGGCGCTCCATCGATATCAGACATTGCCTGACTGACCGCAGTGCTCAGTTGTGCTTGCAAGGCTGTATCGCTCTTGAGCTTTGGGTGACCTAGCAATTCGCTTTCAAGCGTAGACAGATCCGATTTCCATGCCGCTGCGCCGAGCGAGCTGAGGTTTTCGCTGTACGATGACCAGGAGAGAGGTGACACGCATGAGCTCAATCCAAACACAATAATTGCTATTCCGGCGGCAAGCGGATACAAAGAATATTTTGATCTCATCATTTCGAAATAGTACCAAAAATATGGTGCAAGGCTCAATATTAAATGCCATTTGCATAGCAGCATGTTTGGGAGTAGATTATAGACAAAGCAAAGGAACAAGAGGAGGTAATGCAATGAAGAAAACGGTAGGCGACATTCTCGAAGTCAAGGGGCATGAAGTAGCGGCTGTTTCGCCGGACGATACGGTGCTGCACGCGCTCGAAGTGATGGCGGAGAAGAATATCGGCGCGGTACTTGTGATGGATGAGCAGGGCATGGTGCTCGGCGTGTTCTCCGAACGTGATCTGGCCAGGAAACTCATTATAAAAAGCCATTCTTGCGAAAACGAAAAAGTCGGGAACATCATGACGAAGAAGGTCATCTTCGTTCAGCTCGACACGTCCATCGAGCAGTGTATGAATATGATGACGCAGAACCGCATCAGGCATCTTCCGGTTCTCGACAACAACCGGGTTGTCGGCATTATATCGATCGGCGATGTCGTAAAAGCGCTCATCGAAGCGAAGGATCGAATCATCTCGGAACAGGCCTTCGAGCTCGGCCAGCATGAGAGAGCCAGCACTCCCGGCGCGGTCTAGCGCTTCGAAACTGGCTGGCCTGGTCCCTCTATTGCATTTTCGTGCATAGTATTACACTGGTATATAGAATAAAGATCGGAGGAAGCGCCGCATGATCACATTGAAAAGGTTCACATTGGCAGAAGTGCCGGAATTGAGCGCAAAGCAATTCGCCTCTCGGCCTGCGCTCTCGATGGTAGGGGGCTCAGTCTTCACCTATCAGGATTTTGAGCGCGAAAGCCGCTCGATTGCCGAATCGCTCATACATGCCGGCGTAAAAAAAGGCGATCGTGTTGCGCTTCTGGCTGAGAATTCGCCGCATTGGGTCATGACCTACTTTGGAATTGCGAGGGCTGGCGGCATTGTCGTACCCATTCTGACGGATTTCATCCCGGCGCAGATATGCAATATCATCGATCACTCAGGTGCGTGCATTGTGTTTGTTTCCGAAAAACTGCGAGCCAAACTCTCTGATCTCCCAAAAGACATCGAAGTCCGCAATGTCAAAACGGGCAGACCTTTTGAAGAGCCCGGGGCTTCTCCGGAAAGAGCGAGCGCAAAAACCTCGTTTCCTGAAGTAGAGGCAGATGATCTTGCCATGATTGTCTATACTTCAGGGACTACAGGCCTCTCCAAAGGTGTCATGCTCACACATCGAAATATTCTTTCGAATGCTACCGCCTGCAAGTCGATTATTGTCCTGCGCCGAACAGATCGTCTCCTGTCAATTCTTCCGCTTGCCCATGCCTATGAGTTTACGATTGGTACGGTGATTGCGCTTTTGTCCGGCTCGCATATCCATTACCTGGACAGGCCGCCCGCCGCGTCAGTACTTATCCCTGCCCTCCAGGCAGTCCGTCCCACCATCATGCTATCCGTGCCGCTCGTCATTGAAAAAATATACCGCAGCAGCATAAAGCCAACGCTCGATGGCATGAAACTCTATAAAAGCCCGATTTTGAGGCCATTGATTATTCGATTTGCGGGCATGAAATTGATGAAGACATTCGGTGGGAAACTGCGATTTTTTGGTGTCGGGGGTGCGCCTCTTGCCGCCGATGTCGAGGAATTTCTCAAAAAAGCGCATTTCCCATACGCAATCGGCTATGGGCTTACCGAAACTGCGCCCCTTCTTGCGGGCTGCGGACCTCGAACTACGCATCTGCGCTCAACAGGACCTGCGCTTAAAGGCGTGCAGTTGCGCATCGCAGATCCCCGCCCAGATACCGGCGAAGGCGAAATTCAGGCAAAAGGCCCGAACATCTTCAAAGGATACTGGAAAGACGAAGCCCGCACGCGCGAAGTCTTTACCGATGACGGCTGGTTCCGTACCGGCGACCTTGGCTATATTGACGAGAAAGGCCGTCTCTTCATTCGCGGCCGCTCCAAGACCATGATTCTCAGCGCTTCAGGCGAGAATATCTACCCCGAAGAGATCGAGTCCATCATCAATCAATCGCCGGAAGTCGCCGAATCTCTTGTGGTAGAGGACGAAAGCGGGCTTACAGCGCTTGTTTATCTTAAAAGTGAAGTGCTCGAGAACCTTGAAGCGCGGCTTCAGGATGGCCTCGATGCCGCTGGCGCTTTGAGCGCGCGTGTCAGCCAGGCTATCTCCAGCGCAGAAAAATCCGTCGCGGGCACCGTGAGCCATGCGGTTGTCGACGTCGAAAAAGCCGTCGAGCACCTTCTCGAAAACATCCGCAAGGAAGCCAATTCCAAGCTCGCTGCATTTTCGCGTATACAGAACGTCAAGATTCATCGCGAGCCCTTCGAAAAGACGCCCACGCAGAAGATCAAGCGCTTTCTGTATGGGAAGAAAAAAGAAGGCTCCAGGGAGCAGGGTGCTGCTGGCGACAACCACGCTTCCTCAGGAATACACCAAGCTGGCAAAAGCTAATCGAGCAGCCCCTCGCCCAACTCTGCTAAGCCTTCCGATTAGCACAAGGTTGGGAACACTGGGGGCGGAGCCTACCTTTTCCCCTCTTTTTCTTTATACATCTTCGTGTCCGCGACACTCAGCATCTCTTCGATCGGGATCTGCGAATCGTAGGCGATCCGCTCGATGCCGATGCTCACCGCCAGTTTGAATTTGGCTTCGCCTTTTGCATTGAAGCTGCCTATGAGTTCATTCATCCGCTCGACGAGGCGATTGGGCACAAAATTCTCGTTGATGAGTCCAATGACCGCAAACTCGTCGCCGCCCATGCGCGCGACAAGGTCCGACTCCCGGAACGCGCTTTTGAAAATACTCGCCATGGTACGGATGGCATTGTCACCCTCAAGGTGGCCAAGGGTGTCGTTGATCGACTTGAGCCCGTCCATGTCGCCGAAGAGGATAAACATGTTTGCTTGCAAACGGCGCGCCAGTTTGATCATGCGCTCGGAAAGGATCTTGAAGCCTCGTCTGTTATACAAGCCTGTCAGATCGTCCGTCAGGCTTATCTGCTCGAGCTCCTTGCGCAGCTGTGTGGATTCGGTGATATCGCGCAAAACTGACAGGGTCATTGTTTCATTATCCCAATCGGTTGATACGGAACGGGCGTCAAGGAAAATGGTATTGCCATACGGATCCTTGATTTCGATTTCTTTCTGGGTCGAGATGTCTTCCTCAATAGGGAGGCGGGCACCGATGAGCCCTTTCTGCTCCTTTGAAAACAATACATGGGCGGCAGGATTGGCATATCGGATCATTTTGTCTTTGTCATAGACAAGAATGGCGTCCTGGCTGGTTTCAAGCAGCTGGCGATAGTTGCGCTGCAGGGTGATTATGTTGTCGAGCGCTTCCTTGAGCTTGTTGTTGGAAACGAACAGCTCCTGGTTTTTCTGGATGGCGCTCTCATACGTCGAAAGCAGAAAATCGATCATCTGGATGCGCGTGGAATTGATGAAGTATTTTTTCCCCGAAAAAAACACTTCGATACCAATCTCCGAGCCCCGCTGCTTGCGGATTTCGGCGTTGGCGAGTATGTAGCGTATGCGCGAAATGAGTGCCTGTTCGTTATATGGCTTTGTGGTGAAGTTATCTGCTCCTGCTTCGAGCGCGCGGATAACGTCAGTCGGATCTGACAGCGTGGTGACCAGCATGATCGGCGTTTCTTTATACCGCGGATTTTTCGGCAGAGCTCGTAGCCATTCATTTTGGGCATCATGACATCGCTGATAATGAGGTCAGGAGCATTGTTTTCGAGAAAGGTGAGCGCATCTGCGCCATTTGCGGCGACATCGACATCGAAGCCTTCAGCCTCGAGCACATACCTGAGGCGCATCGCTTGAGTGATACTGTCTTCTACCAACAAGATTCGTATACTGCTCATCTTGTCTGCTCCTTTTCCTTACGTGCTGCATTATATATTTCCAGAAGTATTTTTGCTATCGATTCAGGCGGCAAATAGCAGCATGCAGCCTCCAGTTTTTCCGCTTCACCCGGCATACCGTACACAACCGAGCTTTCTCTATCCTGGGCTATCGTAAGAGCGCCAGCCTTCTTGAGTTCGAGCAGCCCTCTGGAACCATCCCGGCCCATGCCGGTGAGGAGAATTCCGATTGCACGTGCTCCATAGACTTCTGCAACTGAATGAAACAGCACTTCCGCAGCGGGGACGATAAGCTCATTGGCATCTGGCATCTGGAATTGCAGGGTATCAGGATATGCTACTTTCAGGTGAATATCGTTTGGCGCAATATAGACAGTATTTGGCCTCATCCGTTCACTTTCTTCCGAGAGCTTGCAGTGCAGGGGGCAGGTTTTGTCCAGCCATTCAGCGAAATTCTTTGCAAGACCGGAGGCAATGTGCTGGACAATCACAATCGGCAAGGGAAAATCCGCAGGGAGCCTGGCGAGAATTGCCTGGATTGCAGGGGGCCCGCCGGTCGAGGCTCCAATCGCAACAATACCGGGAGAGTTTTGTTGTGCCCATGTCTGCAATTGGTCGCGGGACAGAGGTTTCTGCTTTACAACCTGCGATTCGTGGACAGAGTCTTTCTGATGCCCTTCAAGCTCAGCGGTTGAAGGGCGCGGTTTTACTTTGATGCCTGAGATTCTTTTTATCAGATCGATAAGTTCCCTGGCTTTCTGATAGAAATCCGGCGATCCGAACCCGGGCGGCTTACCGACTGCGGCAATTGCTCCTGCCTGCATTGCGCGGAATGCTTTTTCTGCTGAGTAGTACTGCATTGCATTCGAAATGATGACGATCGGCACAGGATGACGCTCAAGAATGTGCTTTGTTGTTTCATAGCCGTCGATGCCCGGCATTTCGATATCCATGGTAATGATGTCAGGTCGTGGGGCTTTCCTGTCGTTGATGATCCTGATCGCTTCTGTTCCGTCTTTTGCTTCAGCAACAACGTCGATATCTCCGCTCAAATAAAATATGTACTTCAGAAGCTGGCGCGATACGATCGAATCATCGACGATCAGGACTTTTATCATCCAGTTCTCCGCGCTGATATTCTATACAATTATATAAATCGGCGCACCGTCTCGAGCAGATTGCTCTGCGCAAAATTGCTCTTGGTAATGTAAGCGTTTGCGCCGACCGCAATGCCTTTTTCTTTGTGCTCTTTCGATTCGAGCGCTGTCACAAGGATAACCGGGATATTGGCAAGCGTCGCATCGTTGCGGATGCGTTCGGTCAATCCGAAGCCATCGAGGCGCGGCATTTCGATATCGCTCACAACGAGGTCGAATGGCTCGGATTTAAGGAGCGTGTACCCCTCAATACCATCGGTCGCTGCTTGTACCTGAAAGCCTGCGGCTGAAAGAATCGAAGTAATAAGCGTTCGCGAAGTGATTGAATCTTCGACGACAAGAATGCGCTTTGGCGCATTTGTTTTTTCTGCACTGGCTGAAGCAACACTTGCTTTTTCCGGCTGAACACGCCCTGGTGGGCCAAAAAGTGACGAAAAGGCCAATTCAAGAATTTCCTTCATGTTGAGAATCGGAATGACCTCATCGTTTGCGCCTGTGGTCGCCCCGTATATCCCCCGTACCTTTTGGAGAAGGCTTCCCAAAGGTTTTATCAGGACATCCTGCTCACCCATTATCTCGTCGACGATGAATGCACAAGCCTTCTCCCGGGATCTGCAAACAACTGCTATCACATGATCAGGAGTTTCGGTCTCCATGGGGCGCGATATGCCAAGGATGTCCCCCAAATGCACAATACCTATGGTTTCATCCTGATATTCGATTACATTGGCGCTTCCAGCGGCTGTGATGGCGTCTTGGGAAATGCGCAGTCCCTGCTCGAGCGCGGAAGAAGGTATGACAAAGGTCTGCTCGCTGACCCGGACGAAATTCCCTTTGAATGAGGCCTTGGTATAAGGAATGACCAGATGGAATGATGTTCCCCTTCCAGGCTCTGATTTGATGCGCACGGAACCCTCGAGCTCGTCCATGGCATTTTTTACAATAGCAAGGCCAAGCCCGCGGCCAGAAAGGTCGGTGATAATCTGGCTTGTGGAAAAGCCTGACTCGAACAGAAGGCCATACAGCTCCCCGGCAGTCTTTTTTTGAGCCTCAGACTCCGAAAACATGCGCCTGGCGACAGCGGTGCTCCGTATGCTTTCCGGATCGATGCCTTGCCCGTCGTCCGAAATGATGATTTCTATGTGGCGGGCATCGAGATGGGAAACGCTGATCGCAATATGTCCCCGCCGCGGCTTTCCATGCGCTTCGCGCTCACCAGGAGGCTCGATTCCATGATCGATCGCATTGCGAAGAATATGCATGAGGGGATCTTTGAGCTTCTCGAGAATGCGTTTTTCGAGCTCTATGGTCTGGCCGGAAATATCGAGGCTGACCTCTTTTCCCAGGCTTTTTGCAATATCGTATGCTGCGAGAGGGAAGGAATCGAACAAGACTGAACAGGGCAGCATGAGCACCGATTGCGCTTCCTCGATGAGGGTATCGATTATTGTTGAAATATGGACTGATTCTGATGCAAGCCGGTTCGAAATCGCACTCAGCGCGTGGATCGAGTCCTTGCGCGCCTGATTGCCTGAAGAGGCTTCGCTCAGCAAAGAAAGCACGCTTTTGAGTTGTGCTTGTATCTGTGCATGCAGCTGTTTGATGGCGATGAGGTTCTCGGATTCTCTCAGGAGCGTGTCGAGGCGTTCTGCCTGAACGCGGATCGTAGAAGGAATGGCTGGTCTGGTTTCGGGTTTGTAGGTAGAGGCTGATGGCGGTACTGGCGATGGTGGCGCAACCGATGCCTGCGTCGGGGAGGGCGGTGCCGGCGAAGCAGCAGATGGTGCGAGCGGCGAGGTGCTGAGGATTGCGTTTCCTTTTTTGGCCTGTTGGTCGAGCCTTTCGCAGATTGCGCCAATTTCAGTGGCAGGGACAGCAGAATTCGAAAGTTCGAGTTCAATCAGATGCAATGCTTCATGCAGCGTGTCGATCAGCTGGGATTCAGGACGTATCTCATCGCGCTTTAGAGCCTGGAATACGCTTTCCATCGAATGGCAAATGTACTCAATATCTTTCAAATCTACCGCGCGGGCAGCTCCTTTGAGGCTATGCGCCGCGCGGTACGTGGTTTCGATGAGTTCCTGATCCGGTTCTCCATGTGTCTGCTCGAGCGCCAGAAGCGCAGAAGCAATAGTCTGGATATGCTCCTTCGATTCAATGGCAAAGGCTTCGCGGAGCTGTTTCAGGAACTCTTCTTGATTCAACATGCCGTTTCTCCGGGCAAACTGCTGTTTATGTGCTACAGTTTGTATACCTCGATAAATGACTTGAGCTTGTTGCCCGAATCGCTGATGGATGCAGCGACCTGCTCAAGGTTCCGGGCTGCATCTGCATTTTGTGCGCTTGCTGTCTTTACATTGTTCATCGCTGAATTGATTTGATCAATGCCTGTAAATTGCTGCTCGACGGCATAGGCGATCTGCTGCACGAGCTGAACACTCTTCGAAAGGGAATCGGCAATAGCACGCATTGCCGCATCGACCTGGTTCATTTTGTCTCCGCCCTGCTGCATTTCCTTGTTGCCCTGTTCGACTGCCATAAGGGCGCCGGATGTTGCTTTCTGGATGTCTGTGAGAATTTTGCGTACCTGGCGAGTAGACTGTTTTGACTGATCGGCAAGTGATTTGACCTCCTGGGCAACAACGGCAAAACCTTTACCATGTTCGCCGGCCTTGGCCGCTTCGATGGCTGCATTGACAGCCAGCAGATTGGACTGTTCGGCAATTTCGTCGACAGCAGCGATGATCTCTGCGATCATCTGGCTCTGTTCGCTCAAATTCAATAGGCTCTGGGATATGTTGTCCATCTGGTTTTTGATTTTCTGGACATTTTCGCCCATCTGCAGAATGGCAGTCATGCTTTCTTTGCTGAGAGCATAGCTTTGGTCCGAGGAGGCGGTGACAGTACCAGCAAGGTCTTTTGTCGTCTGTGCAACCTGACGGATTTCTTCGGTGGTGGTAGCTGTTTCCATCACCGAGGCTGCTGTTTCGCTTGCGGAGGAACCAAGCTGGGCGCTGGTTGCGGACATTTCGTTTGCGGAAGCGGCTAGGTGCAATACCATTTTATTCATCTCCGAAATCTGCTCCCTGAAACGGTCGAGGAAGGATTCGAAAGCCTTTATCAGCATGCCGATTTCGTCTTTGCGCTTGTCATCGATACCATGCTTCTGCAAATTTCCATTGGCCACCTCTTCGAGATTTGCAACAAGCTGCTTTATCGGCCGGACAATGTTTTCCCCGATTACGAAGGCAAACAGGACAGCAAAAGCTATGCCTAAAATATTCAGAATGATTGTGATAGTAGCAGCTGATTTTTGCATCGCGAGAGCATTCTGGTAGGCATCAGCCGCCCGTTTTTTTGTGGATTCGGCAATGTTTGCAACTTTTTCCGCTACAAGCGCGAATGCTTCTTTGCCTTTAGTATTAAAGGATTGGACGAGCTCTTTCTGCTTTTTGGCGTTTTTTAGTCCGACTTCCTCATTATAGATGATGAGCCATCGAGCAAACGAAGCATTGAGATCGGCCAGGGGCTTGAGGGTTTCCGTTTCTGTGTTGATTGTCTGGAGTTTTGTGATGTTTGTCTGTATTGTCTGTATATCATTTTGCATTGACTGATAGAGTTTTTCGATTTCAGACGCAGTACTGGCAGCGACAAAATCGCTTACATTTTGTGAAAGCTGGACTCTCGCGATATTGATTTCGTCAACCAGTGTCAACGTGGCAAAATGCGTATTGATGATATCATCTAGATGGCGATTTATTGCAGCCTGCTCCGTAAAAGAATACCCTGCGAGGCCAATCATTACTATAATGACAAGCCCGAAACCAAGAATCAGTTTTGCACGCATTTTCATGTTCTTGAGCATATCTGTTCCTCCATTGTGCTGTTCATTCAGTATTCAGGCTTTTTTGCAGCTGCAACATGAATGCATCGGCATCGAGAAGGGTAATGCCTCCACGCCCGCATCCTTTTGCAAGGCTTGCGATTACCTGGCTCTGCGCAGCAATCGTTGGCTGCAATTCATTTTTCGAAAACTCGCGAATACGAACAATCCGTTCGCACGGGAAGGCAACGGCTACTTCATTTTTTTGAAGAATAATGAGCGACTTGAGAACTTCTTTTGCCTCTTTAGGCCGCGACAAGCCAAGATAGTGAGCAAGATCGATGACGGGTACCACTTCACCGCGCACATTGATAAGCCCGAGAAAGGATTTGGGCAAGAACGGCAGCGGCGTGATTGGCATGCTGTTCCGCATTATTTCCCGGATACTGTGCATCTCGAATGCAAAGCTCATGCCGGAAAGCGCAAATTCAATACATCGAATGTCGGTTTTCTTTGTCGTGTGGCGTTGGCCTTTGGCGAGTTCTTTTGCACGGGCCAGCAGGATATCCTCGGCAGTACGCGTTGTATGTGCAGAATGTTCCGGGCTTTCTGGCACAGGGCTTGCACTAGGATAAGAATTATTTGCTGCAGGCAGAGAATTCTTGCTTACATTCTGCATCAAAAAGCCACCTCATCTCGCCATAAGCGATGAAATCATATCACGCATTGCCTTCGCTGGTATTCCATTGGAGCCGGGCACAACAGCTGTCTCTTCTATTTTCGACAGAAAATGCAGGGCATTTGAGTAGTGTTTTTTCATTTCGCTTTCATTTCCGCGCTCTTTTGCAATCGAAGCAAGCGCAATATAAGCAACGACATTATCAGGCTCGAGAAAAAGCGATTTTTTCAGGTCCGATTCGGCGGAAGAAAGATCCCGGGTATGAATATAGGCCAGGCCGCGGAGATAATACAGTTCCGGATCGGTAGTTTCTTTCTGGATAAGTTCCGACAAGAGCTCGATTGCGCGGGCGGCCTCGCCGGAATCAGCCAGATGGCGGGCGTTGGCAATCACTTCTTCTCGCTCTTCCTTGGCGCGAAGAGGCGCTTCGTGCATGGTAACAGGGAATGTAGTTTTTAGGGTGGGCTGGGGAGGGGATAGACTCTCTGCAGGCGCGGCGGGCGGAACGATGCGCTTTTCAGTACGCAGCATCGAAAGCTGCCGAGCGTGAGGCTCGGATCGTTCAGTCTGCTCGTTCTTGATAAAAACGGTACCATTCCGGATTTGCTGGGCAACAAATGGAGAGTCATTGAGAAACCATGGCTCGCTGGGACCCACAATGAGGGCTCCATTCGGCTCGAGATACTCCGCAAAGCGCGAAATGAGTGCCTTTGCAGCGTCCTGATGCAGGTAAATAAGAACATTCCGGCATACAATGAGATCGAATGTGCGGGCGGCCAATTCAGACACATCCCATTGTGGCGCGCTCAGGTTCAATTCAGCAAAAGTAACCATTTGCTGAATGCGGGTATCGATATGATAATGCTTTAACCGCGGCAAACCAGGAACCAGCTCGTAGGCATCATTGCATTCATAGAAAAAGCGCTCTTTTATTTCTCGGGGCAGAGCTCTGAACGACCACTCTCCATAGCATCCATGGCGTGCAATGTCCAGCGACTCATGGTTGATATCGGTCGCGACCACCTTCAGTTCCCAGCCCTGCTGCCCCTTGAAATAATCGAAAAGCGTCATTGCGAGGGAATAGGCTTCTTCACCGGTGCTGCAGCCGGCCGACCAGCAGGTAATGCTGAGCTTTCCTCCTGCTCGTTTTCGAATTTCGAGTCCGGGGAGGAAAGAGTCGCGCAGCCATGCAAAATGCTCGGGGTGTCTGAAAAAGTATGTTTCGTATACGGTAATGTGCGGCACAATTATGCGAACAACGTCTTCGCGCATCGGGATTTCACAGAGAAGCCGGATTATTTCCGGAAGCGGCTTTTTTTCTGCTTCCTGAAGCCCATGGGCAGCTTTTTTGAGCGAGTAATAGTGTACAGCGCCGGGCTTGAGTCCGAAATTTGCCTCGAGCGACCTTTGTATTTGATTGCGGTTTTGTTCAAGCAATGTTTTCAATGCATGCTCGTCGAATGCTGCATGCAAAGTCCTTTGTTCTTTGTTCATTTTTTCTGTGCGTGTTCACGTTCAGCGAGTTCAGTGTCGAAAAAGTGCTCCGGGTCATATAAAAGCGCAAGCCCATCCTGGCATTTGATAATGCCAGTGAGCACCTGGATTCCTGGCAATATCGCATCAGTCTCTTCCCAGCCGCTCGGCTCCACATCGATGACATCCATCACATCTTCGACATGGAGGGCAATGCGATGGGATCCCACGCGCGCAACGAGAAGCTTGTGCGCAGGATCGCGCTCCAGCGGGCGCTGCTCGCATTTCATGCCCATGTCGATAACGGGGATGATCGAGCCGCGCAGATTGATGACGCCTTCAATGCTTTCCGCTTCATGCGGTACGGGGGTAATTTCGCAATAAGGGTAGACATATTCCACCGAAGCGGCAGGCAGGCAATACAGTCGCTGGCCAGCGCGGAAAATACACACATTGAGCGCCGCATTTGCGGGCAAATCCTGCTTTGGAATATTCGGCTTGATCGTGCCGGAATCTGGCATAGGAAGCCCCCTAACCTTACTCGACGAGAATCTTCAGCTCAGGGAAAGCAGCTTCGAACGCTTCCTTTGCGCGCCGCACGATGCCTTCCTTGATCACACCATTGATGGCCAGGCAGGCGGGGCATTCACCTGGCGGATAGCCAATCGCGAGCTGAATGAGCAAGGTTTTTTCCTTTTGGCTGTAGGTTACCTTCTGGACAAGCCCAAGGTCGACAATGGGCGCATCGGATTGCGGCTCGCGCACCTTCGCAAATGTCTCATCGATTTTCTTGCGCATTTCAGGGTCCATTCATAGCCTCCTTGCATGGATTCGGGCGATTCCGCAAGCCGCATCTGCTCGGTCTTTGCCTATATTATCGGAAATATTGCGGGCATGCTTGCATGAATGCTTTCAGATTTCCGGCGATATTTCCTTTAGACGGCTTTAAATATAAGAAGAAAGTTTTATTTTCGTCAAAACAGCAGAAATGCGCAAGGGAAGCCGGATCAGGCATCGCATCGAGGGTTTTCAGCAACGCTTCCTTCAGCTCAGCATGGCGCCAGAAGAGATAGAACGTTATGCCGTTTCGCTGGATTTCTTCTTTGTGCATTTCTTCGATTCCCTCGATTTTTGCCTTCCCCAAATGTTTTTTCTCGATGATATGGCCTTCGCCTGCAAGCTTGCGGCTGGTAAAAAGATTGAGATAGTACCGGTCCGAGCTTCCGATCAGCAGCGATATGGGCATATAGAGAAGCGAATGGCGGGGGAAAAGCGTGAAAGTCCCTTTTACTTCCTTCCATGGTTCACGGAGCTTGTAGGTGAAATTGTAGCCAATGGCGCCGCCGATATTGACATATTCTGTTTCCTTCGGCTCGAAGACCTGTTCTGCTTGCGCTGACATGGTCTTGCCGAGCCAGCGGTTTTTCTTCACGCCGAAAAAGTACTGGATTGTTGCGCTCAGGCCAAGAAAAATAATCGCAAATAAAAGAAAGTCATTCATTATGCTTTTCCTTGTTTGTCAAGAAAATAATGCAGCAAATGTTCTACACCGATTGTTTCCAGGTCTTTTCTTGAACGTATGCCATCACGACAGAAATCAAACACGAACTGTGGCAGATGGCTGAGCTCCTCGGTTTGCTTCCATTCGGCGTCAGAAACCCCCTGCTTGTTGACACATACCGCGGAAAGAGGAATTCCGAGCTTCAAAAGTTCTTCCTTTATCCGCAAGGCTTCAAAAACGGAAAGGTCGTCGGGATTGACGATGACGCTCAGAAAGCTATGCTTCGAAAAAAGCGTATCAAGTGCCTTGAGTCTGGTTCTGATACTGCCGAGCTTGCCATAGACCTTGTCGTCGTTTTTGTCCACGCAGCTTGCAGCGACCGGCGATTCCGGATTGAGACGGACAATAGTCTGTCTGCTCTTCAGAATCCGCTCTCTCAATTTTGTGAGCTCAGCCACCCACAGCCCCGAAATGGCCGGCAGAGACAGAAAACGGAGCGAAAGCGCTGTCGGGGGTGTATCGAAAACGACGAAATCGTAGGAAGGTGCAAGTCTGCAGTGGATATCCTCTATTGCCCACAGGACGGCATATTCCTCGGTGCCTGGCGAATATTTGAGGATGCTGAAAAATGAGTCGAGGTTGAGCGTCATGTTGTAGGAGTAATTGGCTTTCAGCTGTTCCCTGCTCTCTTCGAGATACTTGTCAACCCATTCTGCAAGATTTACTTCGAGGGCATCGAGGTTAGGCTCAACTTTTTTGGGTCTACCATTCAGGGTAGTCTCCAGTGCATCGCCGAGATTGTGGGCTGGGTCGAGGGAGGCGACGAGCACATTTTTGCCTCTTCTTGCAAGAGCTAGTGCAAATGCACTCGATAGCGTCGTTTTGCCTACACCACCTTTTCCTAGAAAAAAGACCGTATCATGCACATTTTGCTCCTTGATTAATCGATTTCCAGCATACCCATAAGCACACCGAGGGGGTCTTGGGACAGATCGGTTCTTGCCAGAAGCACGGTCAATTCTTTTTCCATATATGGTAGGAGCTCCACTGCAATGGGAGATGGGGGCGAGGGAAGCCCGACAAATCCCCCAAGGATGAGCAGAGCGAAAATATTTTCGAGTTCCTTGAGCTCGAAATCGAGCATGCCGGTTGCCTTTTCTCTGTTTACCTGAGAAAAGGTTTTCATTGCTTTTTTGAGTAAATGACCAAAATGTGCAGGCATGTATGGATCCTTTCTTTGTGAAAAAAGGCCGGACGGCTATTGCTGCCCGGCCTTTTGCCCCGAATTTCAGGGGTTATGCGCCTTCCTCATGCAGCCTGGGCATTTACCTTCCAGTTCTTGAGGAACGAAGAAATCATGATAAAGTTGAGAATGAGCATGAAGAGGGTAATCAAACCGACTACTGCGCCGGTGATGACACTCAAGGTCTTCGCCATATCCACAAAGAATACCGGGATAATGACAATTTCATACCAGATGAGCGCTGCGGTGACAGTTACCCATAGGAATACCGCAGGAATCATCACCGATGCCACATACTTTGGATTGAGTTTTTTCTTGACCCAGACAGCGACCGTCAGCATGACGACCGAGGCCAGAAGCTGGTTGGCGCCAGAAAATGCCGGCCACAACACGGTGTAACCGCCGGATCTTGCAAGGAAAATGCCGACAAATGCAATAATAATCGATGCCACCCATTTGTTCGAGAAAAATTTGAACGCACCCGGATTTTTCTCTTTAAGAGGTTCAGCCATTTCCTGCACGAGGTAACGGCCCAGCCTGTTGGTCGTGTCCAGGGTGGTGAGCGCGAAGGTGGAAACCCACACCGCTGCGAACAGTGTCATGAAGCTCATAGGCAGGAATGGAAGATTGGTGGTGACCATCTGTGCAAATGACTGGACGAATCGGGGAATAGCAGCGGTCGACATCAGCTTGTCGCCAAGCGCTGCAGCGCCGAATCCCGCAATGGCGATGATAACGAGTGTCGAGAGGAATCCTTCGACGAGCATTGCGCCATATCCCACAAAGAGCGCATCTTTTTCTTCTCTAAGCTGCTTGGAGCTTGTGCCGGAAGCGACCAGGGCATGGAAGCCGGACAAGGCACCGCAGGCAATGATAAGGGGTACTGTCGGCCAGAACGGCGAAGGCTGGAGTGCACCGGCAGGGCCGATGAGCTTGGCGCTGAATGTTGTAAAGGCTGGTATGGAGTTTAGCGGTGCGACGCTGATGAGCGCAGAAATACCGCCCACAATAAGTCCAAAATAGAGGAAGAAAGAAGATAGATAATCACGCGGCTGCAAAAGCAGGTTGACCGGCAACGTTGAAGCAAGCACGATGTACACGAAAATGATGAGGAAATATGTATCCTTGCTCCATTTGACAGGAAGCATATCGCCGAGCCAGAAAGCGAGGATGATCAGCACAAGGCCGATCAATGATCCCCAGCCAAGCCCGAGCTTGGATCTATACATGGCAAATCCGGCGATAACTGCAGCGATGCAGAAGAATACAAAGGCGAAGAACACGCGGCCGTCCGCAGCAAGCTGGCCAGCGACAATGTCGCCGAAGGCTGCCACGACGAGGATGCAAAGGAAGAGCGTAAACCAGCCAAAGGTCTTTCCTGCCTTTTTGCCGATCAGGTCCTGAGCGACAAATTGCACGGATCGGCCATCATAGCGGACAGAAGCTGCGAGAGCCAGATAATCATGGATAGCTCCCAGGAAAATGTTGCCTAGCCAGATCCACAAAAGTCCTGGCAGCCAGCCCCAAGCGACTGCCATTGCCGGGCCCGTGATAGGGCCTGCGCCGGCGATCGACGCGAAGTGGTGGCCGAACAGAACATACTTCGATGTCGGCACATAGTCGACACCATCGGACAGCCTCTTGGATGGGGCTTCAGGAGCCTCTTTGCTTTTCAGCAGCTTGTCCCGGATAACCCGGCCATAAATAAAATAGAAGGCCAAGTAAATCGCAAGGGCAACCAAGGCAATGAGCGTTGTCATGCAGTCCTCCTAGAAAAAATGGATACCTTATTGTAAATCCTATTTTGCAGTGCCGTCAAATGTTTTTTTGGAATACCCGATATTTTATGTGCGCACATGAATTGTGATTGATATCATTTGAGAATCAACCGAAAATATAAACAGGGTAACGCATGGAAAACTTGCACGGGCCGGATGATCTGGGTGGCGGCTATTTCCGGATTGGTTCGTCGCAGCTGGCTGGATCGCTCCAATCAAATATTTATTTATTAATTGATGGCGATGAAGTAGTGCTGTTCAGCCCGGGGGCTGCCATAGATATGCCGCAGCTGCAGCAGAACATTGCTTCGCTTGTGCCATTCGATCGCATTCACGCTGTAATTGTTCATCAGCAGGATCCCAGTTCATCGTCGGCGCTGCCCTTGCTCGAGAAAGAGGGCTTGCGGTTCGATGTGGTTACGCATTGGCGTACATGGAATAGTTTGCGTTTTTACGGGCTTTCTTCAGAGCCTTATATAATAGATGAACATTCCTGGGTGCTGCGCCTCGCTTCGGGCCGGACTCTCCAATTCCTGCCGACTTTCTACCTCTACCAACCGGGAGCTTTTGCCACCTACGATCGTGCGACAAGAACACTTCTTTCTGGAGCGCTTTTTTCTTCGTATTCATCAGAATTTTCGCTGTATGGAGAAGGAGCTGATTATCTCGAACAATTGAAAAATTTCCACCGCGCAACCATGCCGTCGAAAGATTTTCTTGCTCCGGTCGTGCATTCTCTGGCTTCGTGGGATATCGGGCGCATTTTGCCAGCATATGGGCCGATTATCCGCGAAAATATTCCGGATATTTTGAATATGCTCGCTCACCTTGAGTGCGGCGAGTTCGCCCGGCCGGATATAGTCCAGGTGCTCCAGCGGTATCCTGCGAACGGCGCTGCTTCGCAGGAAGAAGTAGCACATCTGAAGGCCGAGCTTGAGAAATTGCGCAAAGTGAATGAAGAGTTGAATCATAGTATTTCGGTTTCAAGAGATAGAGCGCTCCGCGATCCTGTGACAGGACTCTATTCGGAATTTTTCTATAAATCATTTATCGAAGAAGAAGTTGCGGTCCGGATTTCCGACATGGGGCCGCAGGACAATGTCCTCGGGGTTTTCGGAATTGATGAGAATATCGCCCAGATCGAATACAAGTACGGCTCTCGGGAAGTGGAAGCACTTCTGCACGGTGTTGCGGCCATAATTACCGAAAATCTTCCGCAGACATCGATGGCGTTTCGCCTGCATGGTGCGACAATGGCAGTATGGATGCCTGCCGTGCTGTTTGATGATGCGGTGGCGCTTTTCGATAAAATACGGTATCAAGTCGAAAATTCGAAGGCATTTGTGGAACCGGTAACAGTCTCGGCAGGTGTCGCGACGCTTTCTGAAGCAGCAAACCTTCAGCCAGACCTCGAAAGGCTCGGGGCCGACCTTACGGATTTGGGCATTCGCCGCCTCAGGCTTGCGCGGCGCCGCGGCGGCAATACTGTGTATTTCGGGTCTGCTGAAGAGAACGAATCCGCATCGAAAGCGCGCATCCTGATTGTCGACGATGATGAGGTGAATGTCGATGTGCTGCGAACCTTCCTCTCAAATGAAGGATTTTCGGTGCTTTCCGCTTCAGACGGTCAGGAAGCACTCAGTATTTTAGGAAAAGAAATTGTCGATGTTGTCATTACCGAGCTCATGGTCCCCAAGATCGATGCCTATCTCCTGAAGGAGTCGATGCTTTCGAAATCAGCTACGAAAGATATTCCTGTCATCATCATTTCTCATCTCAAGACTGAATCGACCATACGGCGTGCGTACCGGCTGGGAATCGTTTTTTATCTGCAAAAGCCGATTATACTGGAAGAGCTGCTCGGAATTGTGCTGAATCTGACAGAAGCAGGGAGCAGGGCATGACCATCCCTTCCGAATATCTTCTTGGGGCAGCAGTTCTTTTTTTGTGGCTTACTGTATTTGTGGTGCTGCGCACGCTGCTGAACAAAGCAAGATTGGCTATCAAGCAAGAAACGCTCAAATCGCAGCTTCGTCAACTGCCCCAGATCTTTGCGCCGGTATACGTACAAAGCAAGCACATGATGCGTATGCTCCTTGAGCATATTCTTTATCTCACTCAGAATGTGAATATTTCTGCTCAGCAGAAACAGCGTCTTTTCAATGCAGATACTGTGAGCTATTTCGAACGCACTCAGATGCGGCACCTTGCGAGTCATAATCGATTTATGAGAATGAATGCCGCACGGCTTCTCGCGAGCTTCGGAACGGATAATGCCCGAAAGGCCATTGAAAAGGCACTGCTGAGGGAGAAACATTTCCCTACCAGGCTCTATCTTGCCAATGCACTTTCCGATATCAAGGATGCCCGATCGCTACATGCGCTGATTCAAAGCCTCAAGGGCGCTCACTATTGGTACAGAAACAAAGTAAATATGCTCATTGCTTCCTATGGGGATGCGTTGAAAGATTTCATGCGAGGTTATTACTGGAGCACTGACATAGAAATTCGCGAATTGCTTGTGGATCTTGCCGGCGTAATCCCCTGCGTGGAGCTCAAGGAGTATCTTGCTGATATTCTGCATCGGGGGTTCGGAGAAATTGGCAAAATTGAAAAGCAAACGGCAAATTTGCCCTCAAAATGCTGCTACTACTGCGTTCATGGCCAGATTGAAGCTGGCAAGGACCATCGGCAGTGTCCTTACAGAGGAAAGGTAGCGAATAATTTTCACTGTTGGAGATATCGTACCCTTGTTACAAGCCTGTCGCCTGCTGTCAGCTATCACCGGCTCATGGTGCGCGCAGCTGAAACGCTCGAACGATTCTATCCTGATGAGCTCGATTGTGAATACTATCTCGAGCATGTCGACAAGGACATCCAGTCTATTGCCGTCCGATCGCTTGGCCATTCCTCGCACGAGCGGAATGTTCGCACATTGCTGTTCTATCTCGAGCGCGATGAAACAGCCCAGGCAGCGCGAGCAGGTTTGCTATTGAACAGTCATCCGCAATATATGCCTCAAATGATCGAGGCATTCCGCAACTCGGATGGAGTATTGCACAACCGGCTTGCCGAAGTGCTGTCCAGCAGAATCGAATATGTGCTGACAAAATTGCTTGGCTACGAGCACGATTTTGCTGCAGGTGTTGTGAACGAACTCATTACCATGGGAAGAGTTTCCGAGCTTATTGAATTTTTGAAGCGCAACAGGAATAAGGAACTTGAAGCGAAGCTTGTCGAAATCATCCGCTTCCGATTGTCCGACAGTGAAGTGCTTGCAAGGGAATGCGGCCTTTTTCTGCCCGATCATCTGCTCCAGGAGTTGGGTATTAGCCGGATTTCTCCTCCCGCAAAAAAACGCGAGGAAAAGCTCGACAGAAAAATGGTCAGGCGACTCTATGTCATGTTGAGCTTTGCTGTCGTATTTTTTCCATTACTTTATATCCTGAAATACTATGATCGGCTTGGTGCGATGCCTTTTGTCCAGCACCTCAAGTATTTTGTCCTCAATTTCAATATCAATTTTGCGTATTATGCAATGGCGGTAAACGCGATTTATCTTGGCTTGCTTTTCCTTTCAAAACTCAATATACGGCGGGCTTCGCGTCTGTGGGAACTCAAGGGTATGACCATGCTGTTCAAGCCGCGGATGCTTCCGTCGGTGTCGATAATCGCCCCCGCCTACAACGAGGAAATGACCATTATCGAGAGCGCGAATTCCCTTCTGAATCTCAAGTATCCTGATTATGAGCTTGTGGTCGTCAATGACGGCTCCAAAGACAACACATTGCGGACGCTGATCGAGCATTTCGATCTGAAAAAAACCGACTTCAGCTATCAGGAGCGGCTCAAGCATTACCCCATCCGAGGCATTTACACCAATCCGGCGATTCCACGCCTTATCGTGGTAGACAAGGAAAACGGCGGCAAGGCAGATACCTTGAACGCAGGCATCAATGTGGCCTCCAAGGAATATTTCTGCGGCATCGATGCTGATTCTCTGCTTGAGTCGGATGCGCTTTTGAAAATTGCTTCGCTGACGCTGGATTATGGGGTCGAAACGCCTGCGCTCGGCGGCAATGTTTTCCCTATCAACGGCTGCAAAGTGGACAAGGGGAAAATCGAAAAAATCGGCGTGCCGAGAAACTGGCTCGCCCGCCTGCAGATGGTGGAATATTTGCGCGCGTTCATGTGCGGGCGCCTTGGCTGGGATTATCTGAATTCGTTGCTTATTATTTCCGGCGCATTCGGGCTGTTCCGGAAGGAGCGCGTGGTTGCGGCAGGCGGCTACCTTACCAGCAGTGGTCAGTATCAGAAAGATACCGTCGGTGAGGATATGGAGCTGGTGGTGAGGATCAGCCGGCTCATGCGCGAGAAGAAGCTCAAGTACCGCATCAGTTATGCATTCAACGCGAACTGCTGGACCGAAGTGCCAGAAGAAATGTCGAGTTTAAAAAAACAGCGGAACAGGTGGCAGCGCGGCCTTATCGATATCATGAATTTTCACCGGAAACTGATTTTCAACCCTTCGTATGGCGTGATGGGCCTGGTCGCCATGCCATATTATCTGATTTTCGAAATGATTGGCCCTCTTTTTGAGATACAGGGGTATCTCATGGTCGCAATTGCAGCCATATTCGGCATGCTGAGCGTGCGGCTGGCATTGCTATTGTTCTTCGCTTCCATATTGATGGGTATATTTATTTCGATTTCATCGGTGCGGATTGCGGAACATCTCAATGTGTACTTCAGTTATCGTGATACACTGAAACTGCTCAAAACCGCAATTCTGGAGAATTTTGGGCCGCGGCAGCTATTTTCGTTCTGGCGGGTGCTGGGGTTCCTGAATGCTATGCGCAAACCGCAAGGGTGGGACAAGTTTGCCCGCAAGGGATTTGCAGGGAGCGGACAAGCCGGAGGCAAGGCAGCATGAAAGTGAAGACAAAAGAATATTTCAAGACGAGCCTCCTGTGGATCATAGGTATTCTGGTTTTTGCACTATTCACGGCGCTTATCGCAATGCCATTTGTGCTCTGGATTGCAAAGCCGTATCGCCAGCTCGACATCTGGGTTGTCGACAAGACAGTTCCATACTCTGATTTCCGCGAGCATGCAGGTCTTTTTTGGCTTTTGAATAATGAAAAAATCGCAAAACCGGGCACTCGCGTGCTGTACGACAAGCGCTCGGATTACTATGGATTCTATCCGACTGGCAAAAACGAGTGGCGTTCACTGAAACTTCCGCAGACGGGCAAGAAGCCCGACTTGATCTATATTGCGGATACCTATGGTGTTTACCGCGATGATTACATGCAGAGCAAGATGACTGCAGCGCTGCCCTCTCTGATATATGGGGGCCTTAATAGTGAAGATTATCGCGTTATTCAGGCTTCACTCGGGGGCGGGAACACAATCATTGCAGAATTCAATACCGCAGCGTCGCCGACGAATTCCCGGGACCGCGCATTGTTCGAGCGCCTTATCGGGCTTGCCTGGCGAGGCTGGATTGGCAACTACTACGAAAGCCTCGCACAGGGTGGTGGTGTGCCCGATTGGGTAGTCGCTAACTGGGAAACAGCCAAAAAAGAGAAGTGGAACTACTCCGGGCGGGGCATTGTTCTGCTCGATGAAAACGGAAATGTGGAAGTGCTCACCGAGGCCGAAGATTTGGGGCCAAAAGGCATGAAGGTGCAGTTTGATGGGCTCTTGGGCCAGAAGCTTGGCATCAAAAAGCCGGTTTCCTATCGCTACTGGTTTGAATGGGTTGCTGCTGATCCGCTTGTGGAGCAAGTTGCGCACTACAGCCTTGATCTGACGGCTGCAGGCAAGAAAAAGCTTGAAGCGCTTGGCTTGCCCCAGAAATTCCCAGCAGTGCTCAAGTTCGAGAACAGTCAGTATACAAGCTGGTATTTTGCAGGCGATTTTGCTGATCTGCAGTTTACCGGCACCCCCTACCGCATGGAAGGAATCCGCGCTATCAAGCGCATACTCGCAGACGATACCGTGGACAACAACAGCTACTTTTTCTGGAAAGTGTATGCGCCGCTCATGCATTACATTCTCGCTGGCGCGGAGAAGCATCGCGCAGAAACCCGGTCGGAAGCGGCGCTCGCTGGTTCGACTGCGCCGCGCGTGAATGTGAGGGCTGTAAAAGATGGCATCCAGCTGAGGACAAAGAATCATGAATGGGAGACGCTTTTCCTGCGCGGTGTGAATATGGGGCTGGCAGAACCGGGGAAATATTTTACAGAATTTCCATATGATACAGATACATATGTTCGCTGGTTCAATTATATTGGCGCTCTCGGCGCGAATACGATACGCGTGTACACGCTCCTGCCTCCAGAATTCTATCGGGCCTTCAGAATATATAACGAAGCGCATCCCGATGCTCCGCTTTTGCTGCTGCAGGAAATTTGGCCTGAGGAACACCCGCCCGGGAACGACTACCTTCAGCCTGCCTATCAGGAAGCATTCCTGAAAGAAATCGATTATGGCATCGATGCAATCTATGGCCGCGCGAATGTCCCGGAGCGGAAGGGGCGGGCATGGGGAATTTATACAACAGATGTCTCCCCATGGCTGATTGGCTGGCTGGTCGGCAGGGAACTTGAAAGCGCTGAGGTCCTTCAAACCGATGCGAACCATAAAGGGGCGACCTACAAAGGTACCTATGTTTCAGCAGGAGCGAAGGCCTCGCCCACTGAAGTTTGGCTTGCCGAGTCGCTCGATGCGGTTGCAGCGACCGAAGCCGAACGCTATGGCCAGCTGCATCCAGTCGGCATTGTAAGCTGGCCTACGCTCGATCCGATCGAGCATGACACCGAATGGGATCCAAACACTGGCAAGAAAAACCGCTGGAATGACCGCGCCAGCATTGCTGTTGAGCACTTGGACATTACTGACAAAATGACTGCGGGGCTGTTCGGTGCCTATCATATCTATCCGAATTATCCGGACTTCATTGTAAATGAGCCTGCATACAATAATTATAAAGATGAATATGGCGTATTGCGCTATGGCGGGTATCTGCAGGAATTCATAAAGACACATTCGCGCTATCCGGCGATTGTGGCGGAATTCGGCATTGCAAACGGCGCAGGGGTCGCGCACCTTTCGCCTGATGGGCTCAACCATGGCGGCATCGATGAGACCACCGCGGGCAGAGATATTTTGCGCATGCAGGCGGCGATCCAGAAAGAAGGCTATGCCGGCGCGATTATTTTTGAATTCATGGATGAGTGGGCGAAAAAGACATGGATAACCGAGCCGTTTAAAATTCCGTTCGACAGGCGTATTTTCTGGCACGATGTCGTCGATCCTGAACAGAATTATGGGCTCATTGCGAACGAAAGCATTCCTCCGGAAAAGCCTGAGCAGACCATTTCCGGCAGCAATGCCCTTTCCAGCCTCGAAGTCGCGCACGATGCTTCGTATCTCTACCTTACGATACATTTGACAAGCGGCAGAAAACCACAGGATTGCGAAATATTGCTGGGCATCGACACCTATAATCGTGCGCTGGGCCAGATGAGCTGGCCTAGGGGCTTGGGACGCACTGCATCGGGTATGGAATTTTTGCTCGATATCCGCAATGGAGAAGTCAGGCTTTTGGTGAATCCTTCCTACAATATCGCTTCGGCGCGGTATGCGACGAGCCTTCGACAGGATGGCGTATTCGAAAATATGAATATGCTGGTCAATGGTAAAGTAGTGACAAAGGACGGCAGGGAAATTCCGGAAAAGCGATTTAATATATCGCTCATGAGGCAGGGGCCCTTCGATGAATCCGGCAATCTGTGGAATTTCGAAGGCAATACAGTCAACGTACGCATTCCGTGGGGCAGGCTCAATGTCACGGATCCGTCTTCGCTGCGAGTGTTGAATGATACGCGGACGAATTTGGGCGACCCAGGCATCGATACGTTGAAAGCGTCCATAACAGATGGATTTGTATTCGATGGGCTTGTGCTGGACAAACATTCGGGATCAGTCATCGGCAGGCTGAATGCAAATGTCACATCGCCATACATCTGGAATGGCTGGGAAGAGACGCCCCCCTACCGCGAGCGGCCCAAGAAAAGCTATTCTATTATCCAGGACGCTTGGAAGGAAGCATCCGAAAAAGACAAGCCAGTTCGCGCGGATTTTGTGGGCGCGCATTCGAAATAGAGCTGCGCTGGAATTCATTATAGCATCGGCAATTACTGCCGGAAAGGATTATTCATGCAGGACCAGAGACTCAAGAAATTGGCGCATCTTCTTGTCAATTATTCGACAAAAGTGCAGCCTGGCGACAAGGTATTGATCGAAAACGTGAATCCGGAACCGGATTTCGTCAGGCTCCTCATCGAAGAAGTACACGCGGCAGGCGGACTCGCGTTTGTTTCCTATAGGGATAAACGGCTCGAGCGCACGCTCTTTATGAATGCTCCGGAAGAGCAGTTTGCCCTGCAGGCTGAATTCGAACGTGCGCGCATGGACAAGATGGACGTATACATCGGCTTTACGAGTATGCAGAATTCATTTGCCTGGCAGGATTTGCCCCAGGACAAAATCGAGCTCTACAATCGCCACATATGGAAAAAAGTCCACATTGAGCGGCGTATCAGCAACACGCGTTGGGTGGTTCTGCGCTACCCAAGCGCCGCAATGGCCCAGAATGCAGGCATGAGCGAAGATGCGTTCGAACAATTCTATTTCGATGTGTGCACGATGGATTATGCAAAGATGTCAAAGGCAATGGATCCGCTTGTTGCGCTTCTTGAGCGAAGCGACCGTGTGCGCGTAAAAGGCCCCGGCACAGACCTTGAATTTTCGATTAAAGGCATGCCGGCTATCAAGTGCGACGGGACAATGAATATCCCCGATGGCGAAGTCTATACTGCGCCCATCCGCGACTCCGTGAACGGCGTGCTGAGCTATAATACCCCGAGCGAGAAAGATGGCTTCAAGTTCGAAAACATTGTATTCGAGTTCAAAAACGGCAAGATTGTGTGCGCCGAAGCGAATGACAGCGAGCGCATCAACAAAATTCTCGATATCGACGAAGGTGCTCGGTATCTCGGAGAATTCTCGTTTGGGGTGAACCCTTACATTACAAAGCCGATGCTGGAAACGCTTTTCGACGAAAAAATCGCCGGCTCACTGCATATCACCCCGGGCAACTCGTACGACGACTGCTTCAATGGCAATCGCTCGGCGCTGCACTGGGACATCGTCCTCATGCAGGATGCAGCCTCGGGCGGCGGGGAAGTCTGGATCGACGGCGTGCTGGTGAGAAAAGATGGTTTGTTTGTGCTGCCAGAGCTTGCGGCGCTCAACCCCGAAGCGCTGAGAACCTGATTAGTGCTCTCAACCTTGTGTAAAAGAGGGCACTGAGAAGAACGCACCTCGGCAATCCAGCGTGAGCCGTTTAGGCGAGTGCCAGCCTAGGAATATACTCCGCCTTCTCCTTCCCCGGTGTCCGCCATTCCTTCTTCCAGCTTCTCGCCATCGTCGGGCTCAAAGGGCTTCGTGTCAGAAACGCCCGTTCTTCGAAAAAGCTTCTATATACGTTCTCGAGCGCAGTTGCATCGATGCCGCTCGCCTCGGCATGGGTAGCGGGTCTTCGGCCTTTCGGCCAGCGGATACGGTAGGGCTTTAAGTAGTTGTGCCACATGAGGTAGGCCCAGAGG
>Ga0228535_1001310_pt1 | contig 40487 bp, 35 predicted proteins | sample SJ1metagenome_FD_168457 | JGI IMG/M metagenome (GOLD analysis project Ga0228535, IMG submission 168457) | Enriched culture of PCE-dechlorinating microbial communities from Ithaca, New York, USA - SJ1 | ecosystem: Engineered > Modeled > Simulated communities (microbial... > Unclassified | place... | reverse complement strand
GTAGACATCCTCACGGATGGTGACCTGCTCATAACCCTTCGGTCCGCCTAGTGCAACATACATCGCCTGATCTCCACTTGGGTGAAGTGTAGCACGGGAACGGGGAACTGTAAAGCTGTTTGGTAGGTGTTGGTAGGATAAAACATTTAAAGCAAAACTCCCTAAATCCTGCATCTCAGGCTCTGGGATAAAGGTTTTTATCGATTTTCGGCTTAATAAGTCAGAAAGTCAGGAAATCAGTGCAAACTCTCCAAAGCACAGTAATCAAAAAGGAAAGAACTGTATCAGTACCTAAGCAGGATCATATTTCGGTACTTTTATACATGGAGTCAAGAATTATTGAACTTGAGAATGATTTACATAAGTACAAATCGTGTCATAATGGTTCGGTATTTTCTGATGAAAAGGGGTTTACTGGCTTTATTCAAATGCTGAACGGTAAAGCATTAGACTTTCTAGGCATTAAGTAATATGTCCATAATGTAATTGCGATTCAACCAAAAGCTTTTCTTCTTTTCAAAAGTCCCTTGGGGTGTTCTCATTACATCGGAAGAGTCCTTTGCATGTGGTCGGACATGTGCAATTTGATTATCACTCGATTGGATGAAATGCTTATAGTCTCCTGTTGAGATTTTATTATGAGCATCGAGCCAGACTCTTTTTACCACTTCGAGATCTTTTTCTGGCATATTCCAGAAGATAACTCTATCCAGCACATACGGGTCATCGGGATGGTCATGCTTGAAAATGATAAAAAAGAATTTACTGGTCAATTCCATGTAGAAATCGCTGTCTTCCCATTCTTGATCAACAATCTCTTCGTATCGAATTTGCTTGAATGACATTGATTCCTTGCATTTCCCGTTTGGCTCAATTCTTATGGTTTTGATTTGGATGTCTGCAGCTTGAAATTCATATATCTGCTGAGTTTCTTCTGCTCCAAGTATTCTCTTTGTTATCATCGCATAGAAATTCTTCACTTTAGGCTTGAATGGAATCTTTAAAAGTTGACAAATCATGAGCACATTCATCCCTATATATGGTGAGAACTTATTCTGTACAATCTGCTCAAGCTCAGTCTCAGGTGAATTGATAATATGTACATACGAGACGGTCCGATTTTGTTTTCTATCTAGAAGTACCTGATAAATATGATTTACGTACTGTACCTTATAGCAGAATGCTCGTGCATGCGCCAATAATGGTGAAAATGGCTGCTCTCTTTGAGATGTTTCTCGGGTTGCTCCTTTTGTGCAAGCTCCAAGATACAGAGTATCTCCTTCAGAGATTTCATGAGCGCGACCTTCCTTCACCTTGTTTACAATATATTCCCAGTCTTTTCTGATCTGATATCCATCCTCTTTAATGCAGTTCCAAATATCTACTAGGGGAATATCGAGATTGCAATACTCCTTGAGCGAATCGTGAAAATAGAAAACCAGTAGGATGTCCAAATTTTTAGAAACGAAATGGGAGTTCTCAAAACTCTCATTTACGATTGTCATGAAATCCATTATTCCAAGAACAATCCTCTCTTTAGCTCTTACTTCCCCATTGCCAAGTTTCTTAAGTGGTGTAGTTTTTAATTCCAATCCAGCTGCTTCAAAATCGGCTCTGGAATATGAATCGTTTCGCTTCCCAAAATAGACTTCCTCCAGGTACTGCCCGAATCCGCCTTTCCCTGAATACTCTTTCGAAGGTACAAGCGATGATTCACCTGTAGGCATCCCTCCATACATTGCGTTTTTCTCTAATGCTTCTGCAACGCAGGAGTCTTCAAGCATACGAGCAAAATCCCGAATTGATTCTTTAGAATTAACATCATAGAGATAAGGCATAGGGCAATTCCTCAACAATTCACATCAAGAAGTATCAACTATGAAGTTTTGCTCAGTTTGTTGGATAATGCAACCTTTTAATCACAAACAACTATTCAAACAACCATTTATACATAAATAATAATGTCATCCTTCCTACAATTAAACCCACCGGAAAGGAGGGTTTAATTGCTACTCAGTGTTGTTACTCTCTGATTTCAAATCAATATATTATTTTCACCTATACTCTGTTGATGGGATGGCCTTTGAGAAAACTATCTAGATTCTGTACAGCAATGTCCATCAACCTACTTCTGGACTCTTTAGGGGCCCAAGCGATATGTGGTGTGACAATGCACTTTGGATTCTTGATGAGTAGATTTTCATCCCTTGGTGGTTCAGTAGACAGTACATCAACGGCAGCACCCGCAATTTTTCCATCGTCTAGTGCATCAACAAGAGCCTGCTCATCTATGAGTGGTCCCCTTGAAGTATTGATAATCATGGCACTCTTTTTCATTTTGGCCAATGATTCTTGATTTAGTATTCCTTTGGTACTTTCCATGAGAGGACAATGGAGACTAATGACATCAGAGGTTGAGAGCAATGTATCTAAATCCGTGTATTGAAAAACATCTTTTTCAAGATTTTTATTCTCATAACTATCATATGCAATGACATTCATTCCAAAGGCATTTGCAATTTTAGCTGTTGCATACCCTATTCGACCCATTCCAATAATTCCAAACGTTTTTCCATGCAGCTCAATGAGAGGAAAATCCCAAAAACAGAAATCCGGACATTCGTTCCAACGATTTGCTTTTACTGCCTGACTATGATGACCTACGTGATGAGCAAGCTCTAAGAGCAATGCAAAAACATATTGAGCAACAGCTGTTGTTCCATATGTCGGGATATTTGTCACAACGACACCCAGTTTCCTTGCTGCTTCAACATCAACTACATTGAATCCAGTTGCCAGAACTCCGATATATTTGATGGAAGGGCAAGCTTTTAATATTTCTTCAGTTATTGGGGTTTTGTTTGTCAAAACATAAGAACAATCTCCAATTCTCGAAACGATTTCTTCTTGAGAAGTTCTATCATAGCATGAGACAGACAGTCCCAATTCTTCAAAACCCACCCAGGAGAGATCTCCTGGGTTAAGTGTATAACCATCTAGTATAACTATATTCTGTTTCATCATATTCCCTTAGATCTTTGGATTCTGTGGATGCAACATAGTTGCTATTACCTTCTCGAGTACGTCGTCATCCCAAATTTTTTTCCAATCATCTCTTAGGACCAGCCTATTGCCAAGACCAACAGCAACTTTACATGCATCAGAAACTTGTGTATTGCCCATGAGTCCCAAGAAATTTGCAGTAAGGGTATATATATGTCCAGTCAAGAAAGAGATTGACGCTGCTCTTTCGATGCCTCTTCTTTCTGCTTCATTTACTGTTTCAGCCATTGCATAAAGACATGTAGCACCGAGAAGTTCAACAAGCGTAGGCTCTAAAAATGCAATAGAATGTGTATCCATGACATAGCTGTTAACAACTGGAGCATACATCAACTCAGATACTCTTCTGCATTGTTTGAATTTCTCATCATCACCTTGAATTTTCGCCATTACGATGTCTTGCTTGCCTGAAATTCCTCCAAAGTAATCGTGACGCGCTTCATATGAATCCTGATCAAGAAAATATGATGGATGGCAGGGATGGGCAACTGCAAATGTGCAATCATCACGAAGAGCAAGTTCCTTTGCTACTGCAGCTGCAGGATCAAGAATCACCATACCTGCACCCGGAGTCATAAGCTTAACAATTTGCTCAGAAATTACATAGATGAGTGTATCAGGGACTGCAAGAACCACTACGTCAGCCATGGGTACAGCATCCTCGGCCTTAGAAGGTTCGAATCCTCTTTCTCTAACAGATTGGATTCCTTTTTCACCGCTCTCAACAAGAAAAAGAGAGATTTCATCGGAGGCTTTTGCAAGATTATTACTGGTACGAGTTCCCATTTTCCCACCTGCCCCGATAACTGCAACTTTAATTTTTTCCATCTTATAACTCCTCATATTTTTCTATTCTTTTACAGATTTCTTCGACTGAGAATCCATAAGCATCTGCCAATTCTTTAGCAGGACCAGATTCAGCAAATGAGTGCAAACCAATCCTATCAACATGTTTGGGACAAAGCTCGCTTGCAATGTGACAAATATATGACCCCAAACCGCCGTTGATGTTATGGTCTTCTACAGTAAACACGTGATCCGCTTCTTTAATCAAATCGGCCAGTTTGTCAGGATGTTTACCATATAGAATATTTACGTCAACTACTTTGATATGGATTCCTTTACGATGTAATGCATCTGCGGCAGCTAAAACACGGTCTAAAATAAATCCTGAAGCAAAAACTACATACTTTTTCCCGAATTCCTTAAGAATCCTAAATCCATCAAGGCTGAATGGTGTTTCTTTATCATAAACATCAACTTCACGACCACTCCCAGCCCTTATATAGACAGGACCATCAATTGCATACGCTTCTTTTATTGCCCAATACATTTGAGCAGAATCTGCGGGTGTGAATATAGTGAAATTGGGGATACTGGATAGGATGCCGAGATCTTCATAGAATTGATGTGTTACGCCTTCGCGTTCTCCTCCAATAAGACCAGCATTTATACCTACAAATTTTACATTTAAATTAGGATAGGCGACAAATGTTCTCATTTGCTCACATGCTCTCATGGTCAAAAATCCTGCATATGTCCCTATAAAGGGAATCATACCGCAGGTAGCAAGACCTGCAGAAACCGCTACTCCGGCTTGTTCTGCAATGCCAACTTCAACATAACTTTCTGGAAATTCATCGGAGAAAGCAGTCGCTCTCATCGCTTTAAGGGAATCAGCAGAGACAAATAATACCTTATCATCCTTCCGCCTCAATTCCATCATTGCAGCTGTAAAAGCTTCTCGTGTTCCGGAAAAACTACTCATTTTCTGCCTCCAAGCTGTTCAATAGCGCTTCGATATTGCTCGTCAGTGGGTACTCCCTTGTGCCAAGCATTATTATTTTCCATATAATCAACACCCTTACCCTTAATATCTGAACAGACAATTACATTCGGTTTTCCCTTTTGTTTTTTTGCCTGTGTAATAGCATCACGGATTTGAGCAATATCATGACCATCAATCTCTTGGACATACCATCCAAACGAATGAAATCTCTCTGAGACATTGTTTGAACCAAGAATGCCCTCGACGGTTCCCCCACTTTGCCAATTATTTTTATCTACAAACACAAATAGATTATCCAACTTATTTGCAGCTGCAATATTGACTCCTTCCCAGACTATACCTTCTTGGAGTTCCCCATCACCTACTACTACAAACACACGATATGGTTTTTTACTTCTTTTCCCAGCAATTGCCATGCCAGATGCAATTGCGATTCCATTACCAAGAGATCCTGAAGTTATATCAACACCTGGAGTCTTCTTCATAACAGGATGTCCCTGAAACATGCTACCGAGAGCACGGAGTGAGAAATGTTCCAGTTTCTCTCCAAAGTAGCCTTTATCATTTAATGTTGCATACAGAATTGGACATGCATGACCTTTCGAAAGAACAAACCGATCTCTATCATCCCAATTAGGATTTTTGGCATCAATATTCATTTCGTCAAAGTACAAAGTAGTTACAATATCTGCTATTGAAAGAGCTGGACCAGGATGTCCATCTTTGCCCTCGTACACCATCCGAACAGCTTCCAATCTAAGATAATCTGCTTTACGTTTCAGATCTTCATTAGTCACAATATTACCTCCAAACATCAAATCATCCGATGATTAATTTGATTTTACAATAGGATCGGTTTTATTGGATGTCAATAGAAATCTAATAATGAATATCATTTTTATCAATTTTGTTTGTCTTTATGTGAATATGTTTAACAATGAAAAAATACTTTTTTGAAAATAAATAAAGAAAAAAGTAACAAAATGCTTAAAAAATATGCATATAGATTGAAAATAAATGCTTAAAAGTATTTTATTATCTAGAATAAGGCTTATGATATAGCAAAAGTGACGCTTTATGTAAACAATCTGAAATAAGCAAATAAATAGCTGGTAAAAATTTTATTGACAATACAAAAAACCACAGGTAGCATAAAAGTAAATAAAAGGTCTGATGTTTGCTGTTTGATTTTTCAACTCAATATTTCAGATCATCCCAAAAAATGCTGATTGTGCATTCTACAATCAAAAAGGAGAAAATGATGAAAAAGTTGTTCATTGCAATCATGATTGTGAGCTTGGCTTCCAGCTTCTTATTCGCTGCTGGTCAGCAAGAAGGATCAAAAGAAAAAGTAGTATTCAAACTTGCTACTATTTATGCCCCAGACCATCCGGTATCAATTGGTTTGGATAATCTTGCTAAAACAGTTGCAATAGAGTCAAATGGAAGATTGGAAATCCAGCACTTTCCAGCATCTCAGCTTGGGAGTGAACCTTCGATTCATGAAGGACTGAGAAACTATACCGTTGATATGGCGGTAATGGGTATCAGTGAAGTGGGTAAACGTTATGCTCCTGTTTTGGTGTTTGATGCACCTTTCATTTTCCGAGACGCCGATCACATGCTGAAAGCTTTCAGCAGCGAGACTGGTAAAAGACTTTGGAGTGAGTTCGAGTTAAAAACTGACATCAAAATGCTTTCCCCGATTTATTACGGAACCAGAATTTTAACCACGACTAAGCCTGTCCCCAATGTAGCTACACTAAAGGGCATGAAGATTAGAGTCCCTGATCAGCCGAATTCAGTTGATACATGGAAAGCTCTCGGAGCAACACCAACCCCAATGAATCTTGGCGAAGTTTATCTGTCTCTCCAGACTGGTGTTGTTGATGGGCAGGAAAATCCTCTCGCTACTATCATTAGCTCGAAATTCCATGAAGTTTGCAAGTTTTTCAACATGACCTACCACTCGGTTCAGTCTGTACCTTTGTTCATTAGCACAAATTCCTATAACAAATTGGATGATGAGTTGAAAGGGATCCTTAATCGTGCAATCGAAAAGGACGTAAAAGCCATCACAGAGACTATCAAGCAATATGAATCTTCTGAGCTTCAGAATCTTTCCAAGCAAGGAATTACTCTTGTAGAGGTTGATCGCCAAGGTTTTATTGATGCCGCACAGCCCGTGGTAAGAGCCGGAGAAGCTTCTTGGGGCAAGGGTGTCTATCAGACACTCCAGAATATCCAGTAATCAAACGCTGTTCCTAAAGGCTGTATCCTGTGATAGGGTACAGCCATCTCTTTATACCAGTTAGCACCTTTGGAGAATATATGTGCAATGTTATCAAACAACTTCATCGAGCCTTATTTAAAGTTGAAACTTGGTTTCTAATAATCAGTTTTACAGTAATGGGCATAATTATGGCTCTACAAGTTTTTTCGAGAGCAATCCTCGGTAAGTCGATCGTATGGAGTGAAGAGTTAACGAGGCATATCTTCATTTGGAGTACTTTCATTGGCATGAGTTATGGAGTGGCTCGGATGTCCCATATTAATCTGGATTACTTCATCCTCAAAATTGCTCCTATGCCTAGAAAAGCTATTGCAATTATTATGGATGTAATCTTACTCGGGGCCCTTTTTGTTCTATTTCGTGCATCAATCATCTATGTAGGTGACCAAATAGAAATTGCAGGACCCACTACTGGGTATTCGATGGGTTATGTCATGTTGGCAATGCCTGTTTCATGTGTGCTTGCTTCCATACATTCGGTTCATAATATTGTCCAGAAGATAGTAACGTTTAAGAGTGAGAGGTAAGCACTATGACAGTAATTTTTATCTTGGTATTCGCCATAGTTTTATTTCTAGGTATGCCAGTTGCATTCAGTATGGTTGTATCAGCAATGGCTTTTGTATCTGGAAGCGGGTTCTCCATGCGGGTAGTGGTTGAGAAATTTCTATCAGGTTCAGATTCCTATACTCTAATCGCAGTTCCATTCTTCATTCTTGCAGCTAACCTTATGAATACAGGTGGCGTAACAACAAAGATATTTGATTTCGCCAATCATTGTATTGGCCACATAAAAGGCGGGCTCGGTCACGTCAATATTTTTGCTTCAGTAATATTTGCTGGAATGTCCGGAGCTGCTGTTGCTGATGCAGGTGGGCTTGGTCAGATTGAATTAAAAGCGATGCGAGAATCTGGTTTTGATGACGATTTCTCATTGGCAGTAACTGCAGCTTCATCTACTGTAGGGCCAATCATTCCACCAAGTATTCCTGCCGTAATTTATTGCGTTACATCTGGAGCTTCTATTGGCAAGATGTTCCTTGCTGGATTTATTCCTGGATTAGTAATGGCATTAGCAATGTCCGGTGTAGTATTTTTTCTTGCCCATAAAAGAGGGTATCCCACAGAACCGAAAAGAACTCTAAAAGAGAAAGCAATTAGTTTCAAAAAAGCTTTTCCCTCGTTAATGACTCCAGTAATCATTATGGGTGGAATAATTACAGGGAAATTTACCCCTACAGAGGCTGCAATTATTGCTTCCTCGTATGCTCTTATACTTGGCTTTGCGTATAAAGAATTATCATTGAAAAAGCTGAAAAATATCATACTCGAGACTGCGATACAGACTACTGGAACAATCTTAATTATTGCTGCGGCTGCAGTTTTCGGATGGGTATTATCCTATATGCGTATTCCCCAGATGTTATCCAGCTCTTTCTTGAGTCTTTTTTCATCGAAGATTATTGGATTGTTTGCCATAATGATAGTTCTGCTTATTGTGGGGTGCTTTATGGAGACAATTGCAGCAATTACAATTATGACGCCAGTGTTACTTCCAGTTGCTGTGGCATTTGGCCTTGATCCGGTCCATTTCGGAATTCTTATGGTACTAAATCTTATGATAGGGTTAATCACGCCTCCAGTTGGACTTGTTCTCTATACACTCTCCAATATCTCAGATGTCCCCTTTTACAGAATTGCGAAAGCGGCGATTCCTTTCATGGTGATTTTATTTGTTGTTTTATTAGTACTTTGTTATGTTCCGCAACTTACTATGTTTCTCCCAAATCTTGTCTATGGAGTATAGTACTTTATGATTAAAAATGCAGACACTATAGAAACTTTGAGTGCCTTAAGTACTCGGTATTCTATACCTAGAATGGCACGAGTACGCCAAATTTTTCCAGATGACTGTATTAAAGATATACCTTATGAAATGTTGAAGGAATTTTCTCGACCGGAGGTTGCAATTCAACTAAAGAAAATCCAACCAGGTGACTCTGTTGCGATTACCTGCGGAAGCCGGGGGATTGCTAATATGGCATTAGTAATCAAGCAGGTTGTAGCTCTAGTATTCTTAAAAGGAGGAAAACCATTTGTCTTCCCTGCTATGGGCAGCCATGGTGGAGCAAATGCTGAAGGACAAGCTCAATTAATTGCTGAATACGGAGTAACAGAAGAAGACCTCGGATGTCCTATTCGGTCTTCAATGGAAGTTACCTATATTGGTGATACTATGGATGGAAGACCTACTTATATAGATAGAAATGCTGCTGAAGCAAATCACATTATTGTTATTAACCGAATTAAGGCACATACCGCATTTAGAGGTCCATATGAGAGCGGGCTCATGAAAATGATGGTAATCGGTATGGGAAAACAGGTTGGGGCTGAAACCTGTCATGATTTAGGTTTTGGCGAAATGGCAAAAAATTTGCCGATTTTTGGAAATTCAATTATTAACCATGCTCCAATACTTTTGGGGATTGGCCTTGTTGAGAATGCATACGATGAGACTTGCAAAATCGCTGTATTGACTCCGCAAGAAATTCCTAAGCGGGAACCAGAACTTTTAGAGTATGCTAAGTCTAGAATGGGAAGAATTCTTTTTCCCTGTATAGATGTTTTAATTGTTGATCGTATAGGTAAAAATATTAGTGGAGATGGAATGGATCCAAATATTACTGGACGATTCCCTACTCCCTATGGTGCAGGTATGTTAGATGCTCAAAGAGTTGCAGTCTTGGATCTTACTGAAGAGACGCATGGAAATTGTTTTGGTGTTGGAATGGCCGATGTCACTACTCAACGATTGTTAGAGCGCTCAAATCTTGAAATCATGTATATCAATGCATTAACATCCACGCTTCTTCCCGCTACAAAGATACCAATGCTGGCAAAAAATCACGTTGAGGCTATTGGTGCTTGCATTAAAACTTGTAATAAGATTGATAGAAACAATCCCAAAATAGTAAGAATTCAAGATACATTGCATCTCGGCGAGATTTTAATCTCAGAAGCTTTGTTACAAGAGGCTGAAGAGAGCCCCTATATTGAAATAATCGAAGATTGTAAACCAATGATGTTTAACGAAGAAGGTAATCTATTTTAATTACTGCTAAATCAACTATTCGGACTCTTTTATGAGTCCGAATTTTTATCTTCTTGGCTTTGTAATTCTTGCCAAACATCAACAGATAGTTTGATAGCCTCACGCGCTAAAGAAATATCGTAAGAGTTAAGCGCGTCAACAATCTTCCTATGAGTTTTTAGTGCAACAGAACCTAGTTTCTGATGATGATGGCTCACCTTAATTGAGTAACTAAGTGAATCAAGGATGAAATCATACACTCGCTGTGCCATCGGATTCTTTGAAGCAGTACCCAATAAACGATGAAACCGCATATCATTCTCAAAGAACTGTTCAGCAGTGTAGGTTCCGGATTCTGCTTCACACATAAGTGTAAGTTCAATAAAATTTTCTTCTATTAAATTACGTTCAACCTTATTTTCGTCTCTATGCTTGAAAATTAATTGAATAATGTCACATTCGATAAGCTTCCTAAACTCGGAAAGTGCGTCTATGTCTGAATCAACCAGTAGAAAACTGAAGAGAAGAGAATCTATTGCTACACTTTTTGCCTCAGGTGAAATATAGGACCCATTTCCAACTTTAATTTCAACAATACCGAAGGCAGAGAGTATCTTCAATGCTTCACGGACAGTACCTCTACTAACACCCAAGCCCGAAGCAATTTCCATTTCATTAGGAATTCTCTGTCCTGGAACTAATTTTTTTTCCAACAGTAGCTCTTTAAAGGAATTGATTACAATATTTACAGAAGAAGTCCTTTCTTGAGCCTCAAAGAGTTTACTCATGCTATTCCTCAAAATGTTAATAATTTTGGTACAAACATCAAATGTCTAACCTTTACTCATTTTAAGGGTTTATTTGAAAAGTATCAATAATTATTCATCGATAATCCCAATTAATAGGCTTTTTGAGAAATTGGTATTGATTGTTTCTAAGCTAATTGGCGTATATCTTTCGCCGTTTTCACCCGACATCAATTGAAATATTGAAATCTTCCATGTTGATATAAACCGATCTTCGTTTCAGGGATGAAAAGTAGCTTTGTGTTCAGTTTTACAAGTGCTATACTATCACCTTGAAAAAGGACACCCGCATGCCAACCAACTACAACCCTATCCTCACTCTTCAGAAGCACCTTGGACTCTCTTCTGCCGAGATTGCTGAAAAGCTAGGTATTACTGAGGAAGAATACCTCCTTAGTGTTGGAGATCCTCCCTCATCCCTGATTAAGACCCTCTCTTCTGTCTTTGGTGTGAACAAGCAGTATCTTGTTGATGGAGTCGGTCCCATGTTTTCAACTTGTACTCTCCCTGTTTCTGATATTCTCTCTTTTCGGGACGAGCGCAACTGGAAACAGTTCCACACCCCTAAGGATCTCTCGATTTCCTTGAGCCTTGAGGCTGCTGAGTTGCTTGAATGCTTTCAGTGGTCGGGTAGTGACGTAGAAGCAAAGAGCAAGCATGCTCGGATGGAGGAAGAGCTTGCTGACATTCTTATCTACAGCGTGCTCTTTGCTGATGCAATTGGTGTCGATATTCCTACCATCATACATAACAAGCTCAGGAAGAACGGTGAGAAGTATGCCGTAGATAAAGCATATGGGAATGCAAAGAAGTACACCGAGTTCTCAGAAACCGATTAGCCTGGAGGCTTGAATGCTTGTATACGCAGGAGACAAACAGCAGTTTCTTCACGACGTTCGCACCAACGCCATCGATCGCAAGATTGAGGACTTGATGGCAACCAAGCTGCATAAACGGGTGGGAAGCAGTGAAAAGCAGTCGTGGATCAACTCATTGACCCATATGCAGAATATTCTTCTCGATCCTGAGATACCCCAGGACTCAGGAGTAGCCATCGAGTTTGCCATTCCCAACACCTCCAAGCGTGTCGACTTCATTATCAGCGGTCTGGATGAACACAATCGCCATAATGCCGTAATCATAGAGCTCAAGCAGTGGAGCGAAGTATTCCCGCTTGAATCTGTCGACCAACTGCTGCTCGCCGAGGACGAGACTGAGATCAAGCACGTGAAGACGTTTCTTGGAGGAGGAAAGCACAAGGCTGTGCATCCCTCCTACCAAGCATGGTCTTATCGAGCGTTTATAACCGACTACAACTCCAGCGTTGAAGATGTTCCTATTGCATTGCAGAGCTGCGCCTACCTGCATAACTACTACAGCAAAGAAAAGAATGACCCTTTGTTTATGCCCTATTTCTCGGGATTGCTTGAACAGTCTCCCTTGTTCTGTCGCTCTGATGCAGAACAGCTCTGCTCCTTCGTAAAGAAATACATCCGTAAGGGTGACGCCAAGCAGACACTCTATTACATTGAGAACGGAACGATCCGGCCGTCGAAGAGCCTGCAGGACTCTCTAGCCTCCATGCTCCGTGGCAAGCGTGAATTCGTGCTCATTGACGAGCAGAAAATCGTCTATGAGCAGATACTCTCCCTTTCAAGAAAGTCCTTCTCTGATGGTAAGAAACGCGTCTTTCTGGTCAAAGGAGGACCTGGAACCGGTAAGACTGTCGTTGCAATCAACCTCCTGGTCCAGCTGAGTAATGAAGGCCAAGTCTGCTCATACGTTACGAAAAACAGTGCTCCGCGCAACGTGTTTGAAAGACGGCTGAAAGAAGGTTCGTTCAAGACCAAGAATATATCCAGTTTGTTCAGGAGTTCATCTGGTTTCATCAATTCCAACTCCAATGACTTCGGGACGCTCATTGTTGATGAGGCTCATCGACTGAACAAGAGAACCCAGCTAGGTCCGAAGGTTTCTGGAGAAGACCAAATAATGGAAATTATGAACGCTGCTGCCTGCAGTGTCTTCTTCCTAGACGAGGATCAGCGGGTCACTGCCCAGGATTACGGAGACAGGGAGCAAATCCTTTACTGGGCGAAGCAGTATGGAGCACAGGTGCAGGAAGGGGAGCTCGTCTCACAATTCCGCTGCAATGGATCGGATGGGTACCTGTCTTGGTTGGATGGTGTATTGGGAATCCAGAAGGAGACGGCTAATCCAACACTGGAAGGAATCAAGTACGATTTTCGAGTACTCGATGACCCAGATGAGCTCAGAAGGCTCATAGAAGAAAAGAATAAGAGAGACAACAAAGCCCGTTTGGTAGCCGGCTACTGTTGGGAGTGGGTCAGCAAAAATGGTTCGAATACCGAGAATGACATTGTACTTGGTGACTTTGCCATGCGTTGGAACCTCACTAGCGACCCGACCTTTGCAATTTCCAAGAGTTCCATCGACCAAGTTGGGTGTATCCACACCACTCAGGGCTTGGAATTTTCCTATGTCGGCGTGATCATCGGCAACGATCTGCGCTTTGAAAAAGGGCAAATCATTACCGATTATACCAAGCGTGCAAGGAGTGACAGGTCCCTGCATGGCCTAATCGGCAAAGTAAGAACAGGCGACATACAAGCAACCAAGGATGTGGACATCATCATCCGCAATACCTACAGGACTCTGATGAGCAGAGGGATGAAGGGTTGCTATGTGTATTGCACCGATAAAGCTTTGGCTCAGTTTCTCAGGACCAGAATAGATGGGTATGCCTTCGAAGAGAGTGGAGTGCTGGCAGCGGAGGAGCCGTTCCGTTGACTTTCAAATTATAAGGTATTTGTATGATATTAAACTAATTAAGATCAATAATTCTTCTCAATATTGTGTTACAAAACGAATGAGAATATACTATATATCGGCTACTGTTATCCAAAGGAAAAAACTATGTCACAGGACCCAATAATAATAAGCAATACACTGATTGTGGATCAGGTGTATAAGGATATTAAAAGAAGAATCATCAAAGGGGAACTTCTACCAGATTCAAAATTGAGTATCCGGGTGCTTTGTGAGTACTATAAAATAAGTGATACTCCGCTAAAACAAGCGTTGAACAGGTTGATTTCCGAGCACTTGGTGTTGGCTCTTCCTCGGAGGGGGATGCGGGTGAATTCCTTTAGCCAGAAGGATATTCATGAAGCGATTGAGGCGAGGACAATGATTGAGCTTTTTGCAGTCCCTTCTGCAATAGCATCAGTAAAAAAAAGCAACCAGCTAATTAGGCAGTTGGAAGAAAATATCCTGGAAGATGAAAGACTGATTAATGAGGTCAGTGACTTGAATTCTTATACTGAAATCGCTCAGCGCGAGCTTGAGGTAAGTCAAGGTTTTCACCTTTTGATTGTAAAGAGTCTTAACAACGATACAATTATTAATACATACCTAAATCTCCTCAATCACCGGTATCTATATTATCAGATTGGAAAAGATAAGACCGCGCAAGCCAGGGCTTCTCTTAGTGAACATAAAACGATACTCGACAGACTCAAAGCCGGTGATGAGGAAGGCGTGAAGAATGCAATTCTGTTGCATTTAAAAGCAAGAGAGTATGATGTAAATTCAGCGCGTAAGAACTAGTCTTAATGCTTGAGCATCACTTTAAAAAGGGTGGAAGTATTTGCATCCAGGAAAGCAAAGGCTTCTGGAGCTTCCAAGAAAGGGAACGTTGCAGATATCATGGAAAGAAGATTCCAATCGTTTCTCTTCAAGAATAATGACACTACCTCTTCAAAATCTTCGGAAGTTGCATTTCTTGACCCATAGATACTCAATTCCTTTTTCTGAATAATTGTAAAATTAAAATCAAGAGTACTATTGGATATTCCGATTTGTATGATTTTCCCGCAAAATGCAGCTGCGTCTATACATGCTTGGAAGGTACTAGGAGTACCTGCAGCCTCAATCACTACATCAAAACCATGCCCTTCAGTATACTTGTTTACTTGGTCATTGAAATGAGTAGTAGAGTCGTTAAGGATGGTTCCATCGATAGTAAAGTGATTGGAAGCAAAGATAAGCTTGTCGTTTGCAATGTCAGCTATGAATACATTTGCTCCAAATACCTTCGCAGACAAAGCCGCAAACATGCCTATAGTGCCAGCACCGATTATGAGGACGTTATCACCCTTGGCTATATGTGCTTTCTTTATCCCATGGTATGCAATGGAAAACGGTTCAACTAATGCAAGATAATCCGGTGATAGTCCATTGCCGGCTATAAGTCGTTCAACCGGCATTGAGATGAAGTCTTTCATCGCCCCATCTCTTTGTACTCCCATTGTTTCATTCTGTTGGCAACAGTTTATAAAACCACGACTACACGAATAACAGTGCCCACAATTAAAGTAGGGATTGCAAGTAACCAACATACCAACACTTAAGTCTTTGGTATTCTTTGGAATTGAAACAATCTCTCCAACAATTTCGTGCCCTGGAATTCGTGGATAGGAAAGATATGAATTTTTTCCCCGATAAGAATTCAGATCACTTCCACAAATTCCGTTTCTTACAAGTTTCAATATTGCATCAGTTTTGCTTGGGACTGGTTCAGGTATATCGATGAGTACGCTGTGGTATGGTTCCGTAAGTGAGAATGCTTTCATGATACGACCTTATTTGAATAGATTTGGAAGATACATCACCAGACCCGGCAATGCTGCAAGTATGAGAATGTTCAGCATCATCACTACATAAAATGGCAACGCCTCGATTGTGAAGTCTTTCACCTTAGTTTTGGTAATATCACAAACTGCGTACATTACAACTCCAACCGGAGGGGTTATATTGCCAACGGCACTACAAAGTAGAAAGATGATGCCAAAGTAAATCAAGTCAATGTTCATGGATTGTGCAGCAGGAAGTAATAATGGGATTAGAATTATCATGATTGTAGTGCCATCGAGAAATAGACCTAGAAAGATACAAACAAGAATGAAAAGAAACATGAACATATAGGGTGACCCAACATTGTTCAGTATTATGACGGCAATATAATCAGAGATTTTCTCATTGGTGACATACCAAGCAAACACATTAGCTGATCCAAAAATCATAATACTGGTACATGCGGTAAGTGCGGTGTCATTCAGTGCAGAAAAAATATCGATTACTTTTGCTTCATGATAGAAAATCAAACCCAGGACTACTGCGTACACTACTGCGATTGCTCCTGCCTCGGTAGCTGTAAATACCCCAAATCGGATACCGACAATGATAATGACCGGGAAAAATAGCGCAAGAATTGAAGTTCGTCCTGTTTTGACAATCTCCTTTATTGAGGCACGCTTTTCCCTTATTGGGGTGTAACCCCGCCTTTTTGAGATAAATGAATTTAGTGCCATCTGCTCCAAACACATTAATATGCCAGGAAGGAAACCTGCCATGAACATTTTTCCTACCGACACATCGGCGATAAAAGCATACAATATCATGCCTACGCCAGGGGGGATTATCGGGGTTATGAGAGCCGAGCATGCAGTAATTACCGATGAGTAGGCCTTGCTGAATCCTCTTTCTTCCATCTCAGGAACAATCATTTTTGCTTCCATGGCTGCATCAGCAATATTTGAACCTGAGAGTCCTCCCATCAAGGTCGAAAGAAGTATGTTGACGTGTGCCAGACCTCCGGAAAGATGCCCAACCAAGGTTTCGCAGAAATTCATCAGCCGTTTGGTTATTCCCGTTGTGTTCATGCATACGCCTGAAAGTATGAAAAATGGAACTGCCAATAACGAGAACTTCATAATGCCAGCGTTTATTAATTGAGGGATAACGAAGGTTCCTACGGAAGGATTGATAAAGAAATATACTCCACCAGCTACCATCATACAAATATAAATGGGTATTCCGATGATGAGGGAACAAATTAACGTTAAGAGGGGTAGCCATATAGTCATTTAATTTTCTCCGAGGATATAACCCTAAGTTTCTTGATGTCTTCAAATGAATGATAGATGAAGATAATTGCTGAGATGCCCATCCCGATGACAGTAACTAAATAGATATACTTATAAGGGATTTGTAAAATTGGGGTAAACCGGTATTTTGTTCGCATCATGAGGGTAATTCCCAACATTGAAACTGTCCCAAGGACAAAACCCGAAACTAATTCAACTATTATCTGGCAGAATGCTTGAATCTTTGGAGACGCAAGGTCGGTAAAGAAGTCTAGTTTTACTGCTCGCCTGTTATACGTCATTGGAATAATTGCAAAAGAAATCGCTGAAACAAATAATAACAAGGAAATCTCTTCACACCACATTATTGGATTGCTAAGAGCATATCTCATTATTACTGCAATGAAATTTAGTATTACGGTAAGTCCGATTAGAATCCCGCTGCACCATTTGAATGTGTCAGCTGCATATTGAATAAGTTTATGGCCCATGTATTCCCTCGATTTCAAAAGGTTACCACCCATCCCCTACTTGAATGGGTGGTAAATCCGACTTACTTTACAGACTTCATCTGCGTCTTTATAAGATTGTATGTATCGAGATTCCACAATGCCGTATATACTGGCAAGGTCGCTGTCTTGAATGCTTCAAGATCAAAATCATAAATGATTTGTACTCCGGCGGCGGTGAATGCATCGAGTGCTTTCTGATTGTCCTTAGGCATTAGTTCATTGCTGAAATAAGTACCAGCTTCTTCAGCAACCTTGATGAGGGCATCCTGAGCATCAGTGGAAAGTTGATTGAACCAATCAGTGCTGACAAAGAACAAGCTGAGCATTTTCTGGTGTCCAGTCATTGTCACATACTTACACACTTCTTGCGTGCTTCTTGCGAAGAGTGTCGATAGAGGGTTCTCCATACCGCTGATTATCCCTTGTTGCAAGGCAGTGTATACTTCAGTAAGCGCCATCGGGGTAGGTGTAGCACCCATATATTCCATTATTTTTAGTGCGGCGGTGTTGTTGGGCACTCTGATCTTCATACCCTTGAGATCTGCCGGCTTGTACACGGGTTTTGTAGTCATTAGGAATCTGGATCCGTCCATCCAGTTTGTGGCAAGGATTTTTACACCCTTTTTCTCAAGTTCTGTAATTTGAGTTTTAAACCAATCTGTTTTTGCAACTTTATACAAATCTGTTTCTGTATCGGTAAAGAAAGGTCCATTAACGATGTCAAATCCAGGTTGCATAGCAGAAAACCAAGCTGTATCAGTTGCAGATGCAATGTTCTCGCCCATTGCAATCATGCTATGAACCTCATCACTGGATCCGAGTTGTGCATTTGCATAGACTTCAATCACCAAGTCATCAGTCAATTCCTTGATTCTCTGAGCCATAAAGTGCCCGACTTGAGTTCTTGGGTTCGATTCAGCATTTGCTGAATGCCAGCGAAGGACAGCAGGACCGGCCTGAGTTTTCGCCTCAGGATTCCCAGCTGCAAACATAGCGGTGGTGAGAATTGCAAGAACGGTAAGCAACACAAGTTTTTTCATAGTTGACTCCTTTTTTTAGTCGATAGCGTTAAAGAATTGCACCCTGATCAAGAAGGGTAGCCCGTAGTTCGTGTACTGATAAATTGGTAGGAGTGTTGTTCTCCCTTATACAGATTGCAGCTGCAGTGCCCGCCGCCTGTCCCATTGCGACGCATGTCCCCATAACCCTCGCAGAACTGTGGGCGATTCTATCAGCACTTAAGCATCTACCAGCCATCAAGACATTTTTCATCCCCTTGGGGATTAAGCAACCGAATGGGATATCGTATGATCCAGCATCCTTGATGGTTTTCCGATAGTGGTTTTCTTTGTCTCCATGGATGTCGATTTCGTGACCTCCTTTACAGACGCCGTCCTGATGTTTTACTCCCTGTTCCACCTCCTCACCGGTTAAGTAATACTCTCCCAAAATTCTTCGACTTTCTCTGATGCCAAGTCGCGGTGCAATTCCATCCAGTATTGCATTCTGGCATCCTGGAATGTTTTTTACAATAAATGAAAATGCGTCATCTACCTGATCGATAAATTCGAGAATTGACGAGCCCAATTCTTCAGCTCCAATACAATCATTGGAGACCAGTCGGGTTGTGTTAACGGTTACCACAGTTTTATCTATGGAGTTGGGATTAAAAGCCAGCATTGAACATGAGTGTAATTCGCCCGATTGGATTGCATTTTTCATCAATGGCCCATTTGAACTGAAAAAGACTTTTGGGTAACCAAGGTCGTACAACTCTTGAGCAAGTTCATGTGCAGTTTTGCTTGAATTCGGATTCTCGGCTAACCCGCAGTTCTCAGGGTGCTCAAGAACAAATTGGAGTACTTCTTGAGGATTGATATTCCTAATTTGGAAAACCATAGTCATCGGCTGGAGAAGACCGTCATCTGAACCCATTTCATAGGGAACTCCAGCCATATACGATATATCACCATCGCCTGTACAGTCGATGAACATCGAAGCTTTGAGATTGCATTGGTTACTTTTATTTCGAATTTCAACCTCAGTAATTCTTCCATCCTTCACGTTAACTGCAACTGCTTGAGAATATGGAAGGAGATGCACTCCATATTCTTTGAGTTTCTTTAAGATTGAGAACCCCATAATCCTTGGATTAACCATGACTATGCAAATGTTTCTTCTGTCATATATGGAACCAACATACCCATTATATCGATTGCATTCATCGAATAATTCTTTTGCTACTCCCCCGACTATCCAGTCTCCAGCGGTTGTTCTGCACCCATCGATTGGTAGTCCAGACAATAAATCCCCTCCAAACACCGAGGAACTTTCAACGAGAATGGTTTTAGCCCCATTCTTAGCGGCAGAAATTGCAGCAGCAATTCCTGAGGCTCCGGCCCCAATTACAGCCACATCATAATGTAATGTTTCTCTCATACAAACTCCAATAGTATTTTAGGCCTAAAACCTAAAATGAGAATATGACATTGACCCTCCTTTGTCAAACTTTTTCGTAAGAAATTTTCACTGAGGTGTGTCCAAGCCTTGAGCAGGGGTATGGCAATGGAAAAATCTGTTGTGCCTATCAGAGTCAGGAGTTTTGAAATTTACCAAGTAATAATCCAGAGGATTGAGCTTCCGTATTTAAACCATGATTCCACAATCGTTGCATCTCCATGTCAGATGTGCGAAGATGAGGCCGGTGGTGAAGAGGAATGATTTGGGATGAGTAAGCATGACGGCCTTTACAATAAACTCTTTACACAGAAAGTGTTTGAAGCATTAATGTCCAAGAAGGGTCATGCTGTATATCAAACACTGGCTGAAGCTGAATTTCAGCAACCTCACCTTCTGAGCAATGGTGAGATTATTCACAAGCTCTATAGTCAGATGGCCAAGTGCTACCGTAATGAGTATTTCTACCAGAACACATTGCTCAATACCTTGCTGCTTGGGAAGCATAGCGTACGCACGACGACGGCATTAAGCCAGGTTACCGTTGGAAAGGCTGTTGCAGATTTCATCCTCATCAATGGAATAGCGGTGGTGTATGAGATCAAGTCGGACCTGGATTCGCTGGATCGGTTGGAAAGTCAGATAGAAGCCTGTTACCATGCGTTCGACCATGTCTGTGTGGTTGCTCCCGAGACTTCCTTTTCGAAGTTGAACACTATGTTCTCAAACAGCCCGGTCGGCATCTATGTCCTGACGAAGCGAAATACCATCAGTACAAAGCAAAAGAAAGAGCCTGTTGCCGATTCAAGTAAACTTTCTCATCAAGCCTTGTTCAAGCTACTCCGAAAACAGGAATACGAGCATGTCGTTTACTCCTATCATGGATTCCTGCCTGAAGCGACTCCTGTCTTCAGGTATGAAGCATGTGAAGCATTATTTTCCAAGATTCCTCTGGATCAAGCCTATCGAGTGGTACTGAAAACGCTGAAAAATCGTGTATCCATACAACAGGAACAGATACAAGCAGTTCCGTATTCCTTGCGTTCTCTTGCCTATTTCAATACGGGAACAGCTCTGGATGCTGCATCCCTGCAATCCTTTCTGAATCAGCAATATCGGAGGTGATCGCATGTATTTTCCTTTATATACGATAGAAGACGATACCCGTTGGATTCGAGTTGCTGCTGAATTTTTTTATTACGTATCCCCCGATGTTTAAGATGGTCAAATTCACTGAAGAGGCAATTACAATCTTTTATCCTTGCTAAGGTAAATTCATGGTATCGTATAATCCTTCATCAACTACATTGAGAGGACTGTATGCACCGAATGAGGATGAAAAGAAAAGAGAGGCTACTAACACGCTATCTCGTGTCGTACCTCCTAATTAGTTTGATTCCCATTCTCATTTTCGGAACCATCTATTATAAGACCGTTCTCAGCACCATCAAGACGGAAGTAGAAAAGGAACACCTCGATGTAGCATCACAAGTATTGGGCAAGCTTGATTACACGATCAATGAGTTCAATACAATCTCGCTGCATTTTTCCAATTACATCAATACCGACACGATTGATATAGACTTTCGAAATAAAGCCCTCATTCCCAGTGCAATAACCACCTTGGTGAAGAACTACGAGGAGAATATCGGTCTGCCGGCCGAGATGTTGGTCTATTTGAGAGGCGATAACAATATCTATCTAAAATCAGGATACTACTCATATTCCCAATTTGAAGGCGAGCGGGAGCAAGATCTTACCATGGGACAATTCTTTTCAACGCTTGTCTCAACCAACTGGGTACGCTCGCTAGGATTGTCTCCGCTATCGGTACTTGATGAACGTCGTTCAACCGCCGCTTTTTTCTATCCAATCCCATTTCTATCTGCAATACCGCTCTCCACAATGGTCTTTTTTATCTCATCCTCGACGTTGGGCTCGCTCTATGCAACATATGCAGGAGATTCACATGCAAGTGTGTTCCTTGTAAATAGTGAAGGAACAATCATTCTTTCAAATAGCACAAAGGATGACTCACTCTCTTCAGCAAATCTAAGAGATTTCAAGGGTTCCGGATTATTTCGCTTGGAATCATATCCAAACACAGTGATCATTCGAATGGTATCGTCATCCAGTGGTTATTCCTTGATAGTTACTATGGATGAGGCAACATTTTATCAGAGGGCTCACTCTGTGAGGAATGTCTATCTGGTTTCTGTAACCTCCCTTCTGCTTCTTGGCATAATTCTCTCAATTCTCGTTGCGAGAAAACTGTATCAACCGATTGGTCAGTTGTTGGATAGAATTCATACCAAGCAAGAGACAGTGATGCAACGTGATGGATTTGAACAGATATCCCAATACTGGGACGAGCTGGACGAACAGAATAACGAGTTGATGATCACCTTGAACCACGTTCAGCCTACAATGGAAGCGAATTGCGTTAGAAAACTCCTTTATGGAAGATTCCAGCCCTTGGAAGCCTTAGAGTTTGATCTCAAGTGTGCAAACATCCATTTAGGATTGCAGAGTAACACTGTATTTGTTCTAGCGTCATCGAAACGTGATGTATTTGATGAACAGAGCTCTCATATACTTGAAGCATGCATGGAATTTCGGTCCGAGCATGCACGTTTCTATGCAACAAATCTGATCAAGCAGTCCTATATTGCATTGATTTTTGCTGAATCGGATGCGTCGCAAGAAAGTCGGACATCCTTGATTGAACTTGGGAATCAGGTTGTGGATCACGTGAAGTCAGTTATTGACTGTCCGATACATATTGGAATCGGAAGTTCGTATCCAGGCTATGAAGGGGTTGCTGCTTCTTTCGCCGAAGCTTGTGTGGCAGTTGAACAGGGTTTCTTCACAGTTGAACGGAAGGTCATCATGTTTGAAGATCTTCGTCAACAAAAGCAAAATAATGATCAAGAGATTCCTACAATAGATCATGCATTGTTTATCCAAGGATTGAAGCAGGCAAACAGTAAATTGACTCTCCAAGCATTGCATAACATGACCCAACAAATTCAGGAATCCGCAGAAGCCTATCATATCGTCCAATACCTGTGTTTTGATATCTTGAATCTATTAGTCAGAACTGCAAAGAACGCGAACGTCGATGTTTCTCAAGAGCTTCTGAAGCAAGTATGTGAATTCACCTCTCTCCCTTCTTTCGAGGATGCAATGGTTATTGTAGTCACCAATATCTGCGACCAAATGGATGATGCCAGACAGAAAGAAGAGTCTCAGATGCGAACAAATATTCTGGACTACATCAACAACAACTTCACAAACAGCCAGCTCTCCCTCGTCTCGATCGCCGATGAATTCTCCCTGACACCAAACTTCCTCAGTAGGTATTTCAAGCAAGAAACTGGATACGCATATCAACAATACCTCACGATGCTGCGCATGGACAGAATCAAGGAGATGCTGGTAACCACCAAGCTGCCTATCAAGGAAATAATTCTTTCAACCGGCTATGCCGATATCGCAAACTTTATGCGAAAGTTTAAATCTTTGGAAGGATTGACTCCTGGTCAATACAGAGAACAGTATTCAGCATAAAGAATTGCATAAATTACAACCTCAAGTGTGAATTACAAATTGCGACTTCAAAATTCCTCCCCTAGGCTGATAGTGTAATCGACCGCAAAGGGGGATAGGAGCGATGTGGAAGTATTCCGAGGCTACTCGATTTTCAGATCGTTGGAAAAAGAACTACCAAAAAAGCAAATACCTCTACGCAATGCTGTTGCCTTTGTTGCTGTACTATTTCATCTTCCACTATATTCCGATGGCAGGGGCGATCATTGCATTCCAAAACTATAAACCAGCCTTGGGTTTCCTGAAGAGTCCATGGATTGGGTTTACTCATTTCGTAGATTTCTTTACCGGTCCCTACGCCTGGCGTCTGATTCGCAATACATTGGTGCTCAATATCTATCAAATAATTTTCGGTTTTCCAGTTCCCATATTGCTGGCTCTGATGATCAATGAGATTCGGATTCGATCATTCAAGAAAGTAGTGCAAACCATCAGTTATATGCCGCACTTCATCTCACTGGTCGTGATCTGTGGCATGCTTGTCACCTTCAGCAGAACCGATGGACTATTCAATGATTTCCGTGTCCTTTTTGGTATGGAAAGACTCAGTCTGCTTGCAGAGAACTCAATGTTCAGGACAATTTTTACTGCAAGTGGAGTGTGGCAGACCATGGGGTGGGGGAGCATCATCTACTTGGCTACGCTTTCCACTGTCGACCCCAACCTTTATGAAGCAGCGTCCTTGGATGGTGCAGGCAGGATCAGCAAAATCATCCATGTCTCGTTTCCAGCTCTCACCCCGATCATCATCATTCAGTTGATCATGCGAATCGGAAATATTCTTACCCAGGGCTTTGAGAAAATTATTTTGCTTTACAGTCCTCTCGTGTATGAGAATGCCGACGTCATCTCCTCTTATGTGTATAGAAGAGGATTACAGGAAATGGATTACAGTTTTGGAGCAGCCATGGGAATCTTCAATTCAATCATCAATCTAACCATATTGGTACTTGCCAATTACACAGCAAAAAAGACTTGGAATCAGAGTCTTTGGTAGGAGAAACAGATGAAACGCTACACTGCCGAAGATATTACCTTTTCGATTGCAAACTATACCATCCTTGGTTTAGTAACACTGGTTTGTCTATATCCCATGCTGCATGTTTTCTTCTCTTCAATCAGCGACCCGATTCTTTTAATGCAACATACAGGAGTCATGCTTTCTCCCAAGGGCTTCTCACTGGATGGATACAGGGTTGTCGTAAATAACCCGAATATTAGTTCCGGGTATATGAATACCCTCATTTACACATTCGTCGGAACCGCTATGAGTGTTTTTTTCTCTTCCATGGGAGCCTATGCATTATCACGAAAATCTTTCATGTTCAAGAAAGCAATCACTCTGCTCATCGTATTCACCATGTATTTTTCAGGTGGCCTTATTCCCAACTTCCTCTTGGTCAGAAACCTGGGGTTGTATAATACCCGCTGGGCAGTCATGCTTCCTGTTTTGATCGGCACCTGGAATCTTATCGTCATGAGAACCAGTTTCCAGCAAGTTCCCGCCAGCCTTGAAGAATCAGCAAAAATTGATGGGGCCAATGACTTTGTCATTCTCTTTAAAATATTCATACCTGTTTCTGCCTCTACGCTTGCAGTCATGATTCTTTTTTACAGTGTTGCGCAATGGAATTCATGGTTTAACGCAATGATTTACCTCCAAGACCGGGCCTTGTATCCTTTGCAGTTGTTGCTCAGGGAGATTCTGATTGCAAATTCTACGAGCGGAAATCTCAATCCGGACTCAGACGTCCTGTTCCTAGAAGAAGTTATCAAGAATGCAACCATCATGGTAGCAACGTTGCCAATTCTTTGCGTATATCCGTTCGTACAGAAGTATTTCATAAAAGGAGTGATGTTAGGTTCCATTAAGGAGTAATCGGTGCATTGCACTGGAAAGAGAAAAAAAGGAGAAAAGTATGAGAAAAAGGACAGTGTTGTTAGTTATGTTACTTGGCTGTACCATGCTATTTGCATTTGCAGCAGGATCCAAGGAAGGAGCTGGGAATACCAGTACTGCTATGCAAAGCAGTACTCCCATCAGAGAGTATCCGATTGTGACAAGCAGTCCGGTTACGTTGACGATTTGGGCTCCTCTCAATAGTTCAGCTTCGAAGCATATTACTTCTTACAACGACAATGCAGCCATTAAAAAGTATCAGGAAGCAACCGGTGTAACAGTCAAATTCATTCATCCTGCAATTGGTCAGGAACGTGAACAGTTCAATCTGATGATGGCCAGCGGTGAATTGCCGGATATCATCATTGGGGCTTCCTATTATTCCGGGGGAGAATTTCAAGGTATGGAAGACGGAGTATTTCTAGATCTGACTGAGTATCTTCCTATATATGCCCCTGATTACTACCAGGTGATCCAGGACAACAAATCATTCTATCGAGAAGTATCGAACGACGAAGGAAGGATTCCCGCCTTCTACTCCTATAAGGTTCCCGGTGACCCACCGTTCAGAAGAATCATCCTCCGCGAGGACATCCTCTCCGAGATTGGAGTTGAAATCCCCCAGACTTTGGCAGAGTATGAACCTATGTTCCAAAAGATGTTGGCGAAAGGCATTACTCCTTTCATTCTCCAGAAATTTGGGTATGAAGAACAGTTTATGGGTCTGTACGGAGTATGGGCTAACGAAGTCGGTGGTTTTTACAACGACAACGGTACCGTTAAATATGGACCTGTCCAAAGTGGTTTTAAACAATATCTGGAACTGATGAACTCTTGGTATAAGAAAGGATACATCTCCAAAGACTTCACTAGTCTTAATGTCAATCAAACCAGAACTTTGCTCGATACCAAAAAAGCTGGTATGATCGTCGATGCCATTGTGGCAAACTTCAATAGAAGCCAACAAATGAAGTATTCAGTAACAGCTGCCAATTATCCGAGATTGCAGCCCGGACAGAAGTTACATTACGAGGGTAATGATGCAACACCCAAGATGCCGCAAGCTGAGAATATTGGTGCCATCAATGCAAAGAGCAAGAACAAGGAAGTTGCACTGCGTTTTATGAACTATGCCTTTACCGAAAAAGGTATCGAGCTGTTGAACTGGGGTGTCGAAGGATTGAATTTCACCAAGGTGAATGGGAAGAACGTATATAACGAGACTATGTTAGCCAATCCAAAATTCGGTACTGAGGAGGCCAGTTATATTTATAAGATGCACTTCTTCCCTAAATACAACATGCCTGACACAGAGGTTCATGCCAACCTGCTTAAGAGCCCTGAAGCGCTTGCCTCTCGATTCAAGTGGTATCCCGATCCAGATATGGATAGTGCATACAAGCTCCCCAACATCCAGTTGACTCCCGACGAGTTGAATAAAAGAACCAGGTTGATGACCGATATCACCACCTATACCAATGAAATGGTTCTTAAGTTCATCATCGGAGCCACCCCGCTCAGTGAGTTTGAAAAATTTGTCGCCACCTGCAAGAGCATGGGAATCGAGGAAGCTGTTTCTATCACCCAAGGCGCTTTCAATAGGTATCAACAAAAATAATGATTTTGAGATGTGGCATCCACCATCTCGGTGGATGCCCTTCTAAAGGACCAACATGAAAGGCAACCATATTTTGTTCATTACCACCGATGAGCAACATCTGAAAACAATATCAGCATTCGGTGCTACAACCCATCAAACCCCAAATATCGATAGATTGTTTGCGTGTTCTACGGTGTTTTTACATGCTTACTCAGCAAGCCCGGTTTGTTTGCCTTCCCGTTGTACTTGGGCAACCGGTCTGTATCCCCACAACAGTCGATCGATAAGCAATCATTACGGAGCATCACTTTCAAATAGGAAGCCTAATCTTTTTACGCATTTGAAAGATCATGGTTATACTACCTCACTTCATGGGAAATGCCATTTCATACCGGTTCCATATCCAGCAACACGTCCGGATTGTACCTTGGAGTATGAGCACTTCAGTACCTATTATAAAAGCTTGGGTATAGATGTCCTGAACCTTCAGGACGATAAAAATAATTCCCTCTGGTTCTATGACGACTATGCCAAAAATTTGGAAGAGCTCGGTTTCCTCTCAACCTACCGAGAAGAAGCTCACATGAAGAAGAGCAATCAAGGTGTGTTTGACTTTCCATTGGACGCAGAGTTGCACCCGGATGCCTGGGTTGGAAGAAAAGCTGTTGAATACATCCAGGGTTCAGATGCATCCCACCCTCAATTCGTTTGGGTGAGTTTTAGCGGCCCTCACTATCCAGTAGATACTCCCGCTTCCTATACCGCTCAAGTCGATATATCCAAGGATACGGGGAGAATCTTCAGAGAGAATGAGTGGGAAAGCTCTAAATATCACTACAATGGTTTTCATGGTCCAGGTACTACCGAAGGCAGCGGGCAAGCACCGCAATCTGCTCAGAAAAACTATAGTGAAGAGTATTGGACAAGATGGAGACAGGAATATTTCGGTAACGTAGTTCTTATAGACGAGTGGATAGGTAACATCCTGAACTCTGCAGAGCAGCAATGGGGTGATGCTTTCTCGGTTGTCTTTACTTCCGACCATGGGGAAATGATGGGTAATCATAGCCTCTGGGGCAAGAATGGAAGTCTCTATGAAGACGTGCTCCGGGTTCCCCTAGCCGTACGAAAAGGCTGTCAGGTAAAGTCTCATACAGTTGATTATCCTGTCAGCTCAGTAGATGTGTTCCCGACATTGTTGGAGCTGGCCGGTATTGAAGCTCCTTCGGGTATTGATGGGATATCATTGCTGGATCCTCAGCATCCTGGATTGGAATATATTCTCTCAGAGTGTGAAAACCGCGTTGCCTTGATTAAAGACTCGGTGAAACTCGAATGGAACTACTATCAGAAAGGAAAGACGCTCTATAAGGAGCTGTACGATTTACACAATGATCCTCATGAATTCAAGAATGTATATAACCAACCCGAGTATGAGGCCATCCAATCGTTACTTGAAACAAAATTGCATGAATTGGAACAATCAGAATCCTTGCTGAGCCGAATTTTCTACGAAATTCAGCCCGATAAAGGGAAACCCTATTGGTATGTGAGTAAAAATCTCTGAGTACCCCCCAAAATATTGGGAGTACTTAGAATCCAGCTGACTTGTGGTTGCTGGTAGACTTGATAATACAGAGGAGAGAACAATGACAATCCTGCCTAAGCCAGAACATCCCAATCCGCAATTCATGCGGTCGGAGTGGACCAACCTCAATGGAGAGTGGACCTATACCATCAATATGAGGCCGCCCTATTTCTCTGAGAAACAGTCCTTCAACCAGGAAGAGAAGAGTACCGGCTTTGACAAGACCATTGTTGTTCCGTTCTCACCAGAGAGTGAGCTGTCGGGTGTAGCCTACAAGGACCTGATTTTCTCGATCTTCTACCACCGAACGCTTGAGATTCCTTTCTCCTATGCAGGCAAAAGGGTTCTGTTGCATTTTGGAGCTGTTTATTACCATGCCGATGTCTTTATCGATGGTATGCAGGTAGGCTTTCACGACGGAGGCAGCACCCCCTTTACCATTGATCTTACAAGGCATGTCAGCGCTGGAAAAAGCTATAACCTTGTCGTGAAGGCAACCAGCAACCTGCAGGATGGAAGTATTCCATCGGGAAAGCAATCTAGCTTCCTTCACTCCTATAAATGCTTCTATACCCGGACTACCGGCATTTGGCAGACCGTCTGGATGGAAGCCGTCTCTCCCTTCAGTTTGGAAAGTGTGCAGATGAACTGCGATATTGACAGTGAACAGCTGACAATAATCCCACGGTTCTCAGCAATTGCAGAAGGAATGCAATTCGGCTGCAAAGTGTTCACTGAGGATGGTTCGTTGGCTGCTTTCGCTAAATGCTTGGCCAATGAAGGTTCGCCCGTCGTCCTCAGCATTCCCTCCATGCAACTCTGGGACCCTGATAAACCCTATGTGTATACCCTTGAGCTTACCGTACTGGTTGGGAATTCGGTTGTAGATACCGTCTCCTCCTACATGGGCATGCGCCATGTTCAAGTGCAAGGCAATCAAGTCTACCTCAATCACAAGAAACTTTATCAGCGCCTTGTCCTGGATCAGGGCTACTACCCATCCAGCCAATGGACTTCCCCTTCCGACGAAGCGTTGAGACAAGACATCCTGCTTGCCAAACAGGCAGGATTCAACGGCGCTCGTCTGCACCAAAAAGTATTCGAACCTCGCTATCTCTACTGGGCCGACCGACTTGGGTATTTGTGCTGGGGCGAAAGCCCGAGCTGGGGTCTGGAATATAATCAGGAGGGATTACCTGCTCGTAATTTCCTCTCCGAATGGGCGGAGATCATTGCGCGCGACCGTAATCACCCCTCGATCATCACGTGGACGCCGCTGAACGAAACCTTCCGTTTCACCGATGCCCATGCACATCGTCGCCTCCACCGCGATGCATACAACTTATGCAAGATGCTCGACCCATCGCGTCCGGTAAATGACAGCAGTGGGTACATTCACTTTGTCACCGACTTGTGGACAGTACATGCCTATGATCAGGATCCCCAAAAGTTTGCAGCCAAGCTGGAGATGAAGGATGGCAAGCCCTTCCGCAACTTCCCTCAGTTCGAGAGCGAGTACAGCGGCCAGCCTTATCTGGTCGATGAGTACGGAGGCATCAAGTGGGATCCAGCAACGCAATTGAATTCAGAACTGATTGTAGGCCAGAACCTTGTTTCATGGGGCTATGGCGAATCACCGAAAACCTTGGAAGAGTTCTATGCCCGGCTTGAGGCCCTTACCGATGTTATTCTCGAAATGGATCATGCGTGCGGCTACTGCTACACACAGCTTACTGATGTCGAACAGGAGAAAAATGGCATATACTACTACGACAGAACCTTGAAGTTTGACATGCAGCGGATAGCCGCCATATTCTCCAAGGTTCCCAAAGCATATCAGTAACCAATAGGTGGAATGAACGGGTGCAACGAAAGAGACTGTCCCTGCAAAGCAAAATCTTCCTGATGACCATGCTGGTAGCCTTGCTGGTCATGGTAATCTCACTCGTATTCATCTATCGCCAAGTAGTGGTCATCATTGAACGCAATGCCCTGCAATATATGCAGGGCATCATCGGGAACAATGCTTCCGAGTTGGACTCCATGCTGGAGGATTCCCGGGGCATTACCCTGATGGTCACCATGAATCCCGTTGTCAAGGAAGCTGCAACTACTTCCTTGGTGGAAGCTTCCTATGAGTGGTTTCTCCAGAAGAAAGCAGTTGATTCCTACCTGAGCAATCTCGTGACTAACAAGGAGTACATCAGCCAGTTATCGGTCTTCAGTGCCAACGGGAATGTGTTTCAATCGGGAGGCAGCCTCTTGCTGAAAGGCCAGATGATGCAACCTTGGATGCAGGCTGCCTTTGCGACGCTCGCTCCCAAACTCCATTACTTTGCAAAAGAAAAACGATTAGTCTATACCCGTACATTGTTTGCCGACAAGGAGCCTCTCGCCTTGGTGGTGGCAGAACTCGATTATTCCTATCTCTCCTCGAAACTTTTCTCTTTTACCTCGGCCGAGCAGCTCTACCTTGCCACCTATCTCAACGGGCAACTGCTCTTTGATAATAAAGCGTCTGCGCAGCAACCAATCTCACAGAGCGAAATAGCTGCGGTACTGTTGGGCGAAACAGATATGGAAAGCTATACCCGTGAAAACCTCATGTTGGTTCAAGATGGGCAGACTGAAGGTATCTCCACTATAGGCATCATCTCCTACCAGGTGCTACTCGGGGATGCACTGAGGCTTCGTTCGACGGTCATCCTGATCATTCTCATTTCACTTCCTTTGATTTTCCTCGCCTCTTGGCTGCTCACATCCCGGCTGTACCGTAATATCAGCGAGCTGAGAAAGAGCATGCACGAAGTGGGGAAGGGCAACCTCCACGTCCGCTCTTCTGTAGTATCTGAAGATGAGATAGGGGAGATGGCTGCCGTTTTCAACACCATGATGGATCAAATTGAGGATCTGCTTGAGCAAATCAAGCAGACAGAAAAGCAAAAACGTGAAAGCGAGTTTGCCATCCTGCAGTCGCAGATTCAGCCGCACTTTGTCTACAACACCATCAACAGCATGAAATACTATGCGCATTTAAAGGGAGTGAAGGAAATCGAGGTAGTGGCAACAGCCATGGTGGAACTACTGCGAGCAGTATTGGGACAAGGTGATGAGTTCATACCTCTTTCGCAGGAGATTCACTACATCAAGCAGTACCTTCTGATTCAGCGCTTCAAGTATCAGCAGGAATTTGAAACCGTTTGGGAGATAGATGAAGAGCTTTTGTCCCATAAGATTCCTAAATTGCTACTGCAGCCAATCGTGGAGAACGCGCTCATTCATGGCATCGCCAACAAGAAGGACGGGAACATCACCGTAAAAGCGTACAAACTTGACGATGGCATTCATATCACCGTCACCGACAATGGAAAAGGAATCCAGAAGGAGCACCTTGACAAGCTGGTGGCCCAGGTGTCCAAGGATATGCACTACTTGAGCAGTGTGGGGATTTCCAATGTTTTCAGCAGGATCCGCATGATTTATGGGGAGCCATATAATGGGTTCATCACCAGCTTTGTGAATGTTGGTACCGTTGTGGAACTACACATACCCTTATGAACATATTATTAGTGGACGATGAAGTCCTAGCCATTCAATATATTGCCGGCCTTGTCGATTGGTCTGCCAATGGATATCGGGTTTGCGCCATTGCACATAGCGTTGCTGAAGCGAAGCAGGCCTTGGAAACAATGGACATCAACATCGTAATCTTCGATGTTTTCATGCCCGAGGAGAACGGGGTGTCGCTTTCATCCTTCATAGCCAAATACTATCCAAGAGTCGGGATGCTGGCGCTCTCTAGTTATGATACCTATGACTATGTACGTGAGATCCTGAAAAATGGAGCTCATGACTACATCCTCAAGCACCGTGTTACCGGAGATCAATTGCTGGCATGTTTGAAATCCATGGAAGCCAACCTGATATTCACTCCTTCGTCATCTCAGCCAAAACCCAGCATCGAGACATCGCTGCAAATCGAACCTCAAAAACCGGGAGAGAGTCATCAACTGGCTCTTACCCTTGAGCAACAAAACCATATATTGCTTGCCATCGAGCAGAGAAACCTTGTTTCCTTCACTACCGCATTGCAGGATGTCTACAGTCTGCCTGCAATGCAGTTTACCGCTTCAAGGCTGATGATCACCAAGGAAATTCTCGATTTCCTTGCAGCATTTGCTTCCAAGTACTCTCTTTCCTTTCAGAGCGAACCTGAGTTGTCCCTTCTTATACGCCTGATAGATCAGGGGGATGGACAACTGTTGGCTGCAGGTCTCTCAGATCGATATCGTTCGCTTCTGGAATTGCTGCAGCAGAGCTCAGCCTCTCATAATGTCCAATTGGCGGCTTCCTATGTTGATCATTTCTACTACAAGAACATCTCCCTTGAGAAATGCGCAAAAAGCATTGGAGTGAATGCATCGTATCTAAGCAGGATTTTCCACCATGAGATGAAGGTTACCTTTTCCAAGTATCTCAGCCTGACAAGAATTCAAAAGGCAAAAACCAAGATTCTCCAAGGGTGCCCTCTCAAGCAAGTAGCCGGCGATTGCGGATTTAAAAACTATAATTACTTTTTCAAGGTATTCAAGGATGTAGAAGGAATTACACCAATTGGGTACATGGAACAAGAGTTGGGTAAAAAAAACTGAGTAATCGATAAAGTATGTAGAGTACAAGTTTTCCATCGAACGAAAACACCATGGTACGCTTTTTCTAGAAAAGGAGATAATGCCATGAAAAAATCAGTAATGGTACTGTTTGTGCTTGTTGTGCTGCTGATGTCAATCCCTGCAGCAGGAAACAAGGAAGTTGCTGTCACAGTTCCCGCAGCCCCAACGGCTGGACTGAACGCATCCGGCTTTCCAATTGTTGCCGAGCCGGTTACCTTGAAGGTTTTTGGTGTTCGCGACCAGAATACCGCAGAGTGGAAGAACGTGAAGATGCTTACTGAATACCAGAAGCTTTCGAATGTGATTATGGACTACCAGGAAGTTCCCACCCAGGGATACGATGAGAAAAAGAGCCTTCTCTTTGCCTCCAACGACCTTCCTGATGTCTTCGTACGTGCCCAGCTGTCAAAAGTGGAAATTGCCAAGTATGGTATGGAAAGCGGCCAGCTGATTCCTCTCAACGATCTGCTTAAGCAGTACGCTCCCAATTTCATGGCACTCATGGCCAAGTATCCCACGATTCTTGCCTCCATCACCAGTGCAGACGGTAACATCTATGCCCTGCCGGAGCTGGATCTGAGCAATACCGGCCGCATGGGATTCAAGCAGTGGATCAACAAGGAGTGGCTGGCAAAGCTTGGTCTGAAGGCTCCCACCACCACAGATGAGCTGATTACAGTCCTGAGAGCCTTCCGCGACAAGGACCCGAACGGCAACGGCTTGAAGGATGAAATTCCACTGGGAATCCGTGAAGCAAGTTCCATCTATGTGCTCGGAGGTTCCTTCGGTCTCGATCATCAGATGAAGGAAACGATCAACATTGAAAACGGCAAGGTGCATATTTGGCTTAAGGACGCGAAGTTCAAGAGCTACCTGCAATTCCTCAACCAGTTGTATGAAGAGAAACTCTTGTGGAAGGACTACTACAAGCGTGACCTTCCCTCTTGGCGTTCGAACCTCTCCAACGCACTCTTCGGCGCTTTCTACATGCCCTACAGTGATGTCTTCCTCAAGGTTGAGAACCAGTTCACCGGCTATGCTCCGATCAAGGGCCCTTATGGAGACCAGCTGTGGAGCGATGCCAACTCCGGCGTTCTGGCAGTCGGGGCCTTTGCAATCAGTAATGTGTGTACGAATCCTGAAGTGGCCATGCGCTGGGTCGATTACTTCTACTCTGAAGAAGGATCGCTTTTCTTCCGCTATGGGATTGAGAATGAAACCTATACGCTTGACGCAAACGGCACCCCGGTCTTCGTCGACTCCATCCTCAAGGATCCCAAGGGCTTCATGACAGCTCTCGGGCAGATAAACCTGGTACCCGGCGGCGGCTTCCCGCAGGTCATCACCAACGATACCGACGGTGTGGTTGCGTCAGCTCTCACCAAAGAAGTGTCGGCGATGATGGTGCCCTACCTTCCCGAGCAAGTCTACCTGCAACCGAGCTTCACCCAGGAGGAGAGCGAGGAGTTTGTCACCATAGTTCAAGACCTCTATAAGTATCGTGACGAAGCAGTGACAAAGTTCATCCTCGGAGAATGGAAATTCGACAAATGGGACGAATACTGCGCCACCTTGGATAAGATTGGCATTGCAAAGCTCGAAAAATTGTATCAGCAGGCCTTCGATCGGCTGTAAAACCATACGAGTAACTGCAGGCTTTCCCAACACACGGAAAGCCTGCAAATTGGCTGAGGAGGCTGTATGTCTAAACGTGTTTGGAAGCGTGTGTACGCAAAGCTGGACTTGTTCCTTTTGTTGCTCATTCCCCTTGCTTGGTATGTTGTATTCAAATATGTGCCGATGTATGGGTTGCAGATAGCGTTTAGAAGGTTCAACCCTTCCTTGGGTATCACCGCCAGTCCCTGGGTGGGAATGAGATATTTCAGTCAATTTTTCGATTCATACTATTTCTGGGAGATTATCTACAATACCATCTCATTGAGTATCTATCAGCTGGCAATCGGATTCCCGATTCCGATTTTCCTCGCATTATTGATAAATGAGATACAGCATAAGCGCCTGCAAAAAACCGTACAGAACATCACCTATATCCCGCACTTTCTCTCAGTGGTTGTAGTGGTAAGCATGCTCAATCTGTTTTCCAATGTTGATTATGGGATCTTCAATAAGTTCCTAGGAGTTTTTGGGTTTCCCGCTGCCGATTACATGGCCAAGGCCCAGTATTTCCAAACATTGTTTGTTTTCTCCAACGTCTGGCAGTCGATGGGATTCAACTCGATCATCTACATCGCTGCATTGACGGCGATCGATTCCACGCTCTATGAAGCTGCTACCATCGACGGTTGCAGCCGCTTTAAGAAAATCATTCACATCTCACTGCCAGGGTTGCTGCCGACAATTCTCATCCTGTTCATCATGCGCATGGGAAGCCTGATGGAGATCGGCTTTGAGAAAGTCCTATTGATGCAGAATCCCATCAACATGAGCAGCAGCGAGATTATCTCCACGTTCATTTACAAGAACGGCATCCAGAAAGGGCAGTTCAGCTATAGTGCTGCAGTAGGACTTTTCAACTCCTTGATAAATTTCCTGCTGTTGCTCTTCTCCAATACATTGGTGAAAAAATTCACCAAAACCAGTTTGTGGTAGGAGGCAGAAATGGCACACCGCTCGATAACCTCCGATGACCGGCTTTTCAATACTGTGGTCAATGTGCTCTCCATTGGTACTATTCTCATCGTCCTGTATCCCTTGATTTTTGTACTTTCAGCCTCCTTCTCCGACCCTGATTTGGTCCTCAGGGGCAAAGTGGTACTGTTTCCGAGAGGATTGACCCTGGAACCCTATAAAATGGTGCTTGAAAACGAAAGCATCTGGCTCGGCTATCGCAATACGATTCTGTATACCGTGCTTGGCACCATCATCAACGTAGTGATGACCATCATGCTTGCATACCCGCTTTCCAGAAAGGACATGCCTTTCCGACGTCCCATCACATTGTTTGTAGTTTTTACGATGTATTTCAACGGCGGCATGATTCCTACCTATCTGCTGGTGCGTGATTTGGGGATCTACGACTCCATCTGGGCCATTGTGCTTCCGGTGGCCATCACCACATACAACTTCATCGTTGCCAAGACGTTTTTTGAGAATAGCATTCCCCATGAAATGTATGAGTCGGCAATGATCGACGGCAGCTCCAATATCCGGACGCTGATCAGCATAGTTCTACCGCTTTCTTCCTCGATCATTGCCGTTCTCATTCTCTTCTATGCAGTCTCCCACTGGAATTCCTATTTCAGTGCTTTGATCTACCTGCGCAATGAGGAACTGTTTCCGCTGCAAATCATCCTGCGCGACATCCTGCTGTTGGGTCAAACCGAGCAGATGGGTACCAATGATGTAGGCATGGGGGACAAGATCAAGATGGCCGAAGGTATAAAATATTCAGTAATCGTAGTTTCGAGTGTTCCAGTCCTGGTTCTTTATCCCTTCGTTCAGAAGCATTTCGTGAAGGGCGTCATGATCGGGGCGGTAAAGGGGTAACGTATGAAACCAAACATTGTCATTGTGATGACCGACCAGCAACGCCACGACCTTAGGAAGGCGGCAGGATATCCTTTGGACACCATGCCCTTTCTTGACTCCTTTGCAGAAAAGGGTGTTGATTTTTCACAGGCCTATACGCCCAATCCTACCTGCATGCCTGCTCGGGTAAGCCTGTTCACCGGCCGCTACTGCCAATCGCACTGTGTGCGTACCAACCATAATGCAGCTGATGCCGTGTATACCGAGGATTTGTTGGACGTTCTGAAACAACAAGGCTATACAACCGCTCTCTGCGGGAAAAACCACAGCCATCACAAGGTAGAGGAATTCGATTTTCATGAGGTGAACGGGCATCTGGGGGTGGAGGATAGGCAACATCTTTCTCAGTCGGAGCAGGAACTGGACGACTTTTTAAAAACGCTGAAGTTCATTGACTCACAAGAGCCCGCTCCGGGCGATGCAACGGATCAGCTTCCGTACCGCAATGTGAGTTCAGCCCTGAAGTTTGTCGATGAAGTGAAGGAAACGGAAAAACCATTCTTTGCATGGGTTTCCTTCGCGGAACCTCATAATCCGTACCAAGTGTGTGAGCCGTACTTCAGCATGTTTTCTCCCCACCTGCTTCCTCCACTCTCTACAGGACCGGAAAACTTGGAAGGGAAAGGTCCTCGGTATACGTGGATTCGTGGTATCTGGGAGAAGGTACTGGGAACTGAGATCGAGCAACGAATCAATCGAGACCGATCAAACTACTTGGGTATGTTGCGCCTGATCGATGACCAGTTCAAACGCCTCATCGAAGGGCTTGAACATCGAAATCTGTTGGACAACACCCTGGTGCTGTTTATCTCTGACCATGGCGATTTCATGGGAGAGTATGGCTTGGTACGCAAAGGTCCCGACCTTAGTGATGTGTTGACTCATATTCCGATGATCTGGCGGGGCCCGGGTATTGCCAACCAGGGCAGGGTGGGCACCAATTTTGTGAATATCGTAGATATTCTTCCCACCCTCTGTGATTACCTGGGTGTTCATACACCGTTCGGAGTGCAGGGAAAGAGTCTTCGCCCGCTCTTGGAAAACACTGCCTATGATCCCAAGGAGTATGAGGTTGCTTATAGTGAGACTGGATTTGGAGGTCTCTATTGGGACGAAGAAGACAATCTCACTCCTCAAGAGGAGAAAGCCTGCCACCTGTGGGAGACCTTCGACTGTCTCAATACCTGGACGCAGTGCGGCCAGGTGAGAATGCTCAGAAAAGGTGATTACAAGATTCAAGTTGATATGCTGGGGACAGGGTACCTTTATAACTTGAAAGACGACCCGGTGGAAATTAATAACCTCTGGGATGGAGAAATGTATCAAGCGATAAAGGCGGACATGCTCACTGAGTTGACGGCTGCGATGCTTCGGGCAACCGACCCTATACCAGCCCCCCGTAATCGCTACAGGACAAAGTTGCATCCCAAGGGGTTCTGGTTTGACAAGGAATTCCATGCCTCGGACCCAGGAGTGTTGCAGGTTCCGAAAAGCTGAAAGGAAAGGCAATTCTCGACACAGGACTGTATGCATCATCACGATTGTATGAATACTGACGCAGAAGGGTAGTGATACTTACTCTTCTGCGTATTTCAACCAATCGAGAATAAATCCCAATACTACGCTATACTGGTATCATCTAACCCCAATGGAGGCATTTCATGCAAACAGAAGTCAGAATGATACCCATCACCACCCCGTACGGCGAATATAAAGTCTGGACGCAGCGGTGCGGCAGCAATCCAACCAAGAGATTGCTTCTTCTCCATGGCGGCCCTGGGATGACGCACGAGTACTTTCAGAGTTTCGATACCCACTTTGCCGACAGTGATATCGAGTACATCTACTACGACCAGCTTGGAAGCCACAACTCCGATAATCCGGCTGATCGAAAGTTCTGGACCATTGCGCGCTTTGTCGATGAAGTCGATCAGGTACGCAAGGCTTTGGGCCTTGATGCCTCGAACTTCTTTCTGCTCGGCCACTCCTGGGGCGGGGTGCTGGCAATGGAGTACGCACTTGCCCACCCAGAGGCGCTCAAGGGCCTGATTATCAGCAACATGATGGCAGATTGTACGGCCTATCAGAAGTATGCAGATGACGTACTCGGGCCGCAGATGGACCCTAAGGTGCTTGCCCGCATCAAGGATCTAGAAGCAGCAGGGCAGTACTCCAGCGAGGAATATGAATCTCTTTTAATGCCTCATCACTACGAGAAGCACGTGCTTCGCCGTCCCATGGATCAGTGGCCTGAGTGCGTTATGAACGCCCTGACTCATGTCAATCAGGACCTCTACGTCTACATGCAGGGACCCAGTGAATTCGGGATTTCCGGTGTTTTGGCAACCTGGGACAGATCAAAAGACCTCAAGCATATCAAGACACCCGCCCTTGTCATCGGGGCGGAGTATGACACCATGGACCCTGCCTACATGAAGTGGATGAGCGAACAGCTGCCAAATGGCTCCTTTTTGTATTGTCCTGAGGGCAGTCACATGGCCATGTGGGATGATGCCGAGGTATATCACGAGGGGATCAAGGAGTTCATTGGCAGAGTGTAATACACGGTTCAGCATGTCATAGGATGGGAAATGTATCCGGCATGGGTGTATTGCCCGTATTTCGTATAAACTGGTTGGACTTTTGATAAAAATTCTAAAAATAGAACATAAAGGTTGTTAAAGCAACTCTATTAAGTTATTCTAAGAATAGAAGGTCTGCATATGAACATAATCGATATTACCAGCAAAGTAGTGTTTACAAAAAATGATATCCTTCCTCTATTCGAAACCCCCTCAGCTTGTCGATACTGGCTGGAAATGGCGATCGAGAATCATCTCATTGCACGCATTCGGAGGGATATGTATGCAGTCATGGATTTAACCACAGGGAGTGTTTATGCTAATAAATTCTTAATCGGTTCTTCCATCAGCCAGACAGCCTACGTCTCTTATCATGCAGCTCTCGATTATCATGGTTTAGCAAATCAAGCGTATGCTACTCTATACATCTCCGATTCAAAAAAATTTCGACCTTTTGAATATGACGACGTCCGTTACGAATATGTAATCAGTACCAGTCCTGATTGGATTGAGCACATCAACTATGGTGCAATACTGCGGGTTACGAGCAAGGAACGGACAATCATCGATTGCATAGACAATCTGAAATATGCAGGAGGAATTGAAGAAGTAATCTACGCCTTGGATGCAGTCAAGCATCTCAAGGAACAACATGTCCTTGAGATATTGAAGCAATACGACAACAAGCGGCTCTACCAGAAAGCAGGGTATCTCCTATCGATGTTCAAGGAGGAGCTTCTCTTGTCCGATGCTTTCTTCTGGTATATGCAAAGTCAGGTAGGTGAGGGAAAGAAATATTGGCTGACCGACATGGGCATGCCTTACATCTATCATCCTGATTGGAAGCTGTATGCCCCTGCTTATGAAAGTTTGGAAACGCTTCTGCATGGAGGAAGGTAGATTGTGAGCTTCCGCACAATTTTAACACTCAATCGTGCATTCACTAGTTTCGTGACCCGATAATTCCTTGCAAACAGTGCATTTCCTCGTACGTTTCTGCTTGCCAAGAAGCGAAAGTCGTGCCATA
>Ga0228535_1001309_pt1 | contig 40510 bp, 35 predicted proteins | sample SJ1metagenome_FD_168457 | JGI IMG/M metagenome (GOLD analysis project Ga0228535, IMG submission 168457) | Enriched culture of PCE-dechlorinating microbial communities from Ithaca, New York, USA - SJ1 | ecosystem: Engineered > Modeled > Simulated communities (microbial... > Unclassified | place... | reverse complement strand
ACCGTCGCAACATGGGTTCCGCCTCTGCAAGTACCCTGGAAAATAACCGCGAAAAAAACCGCTGAAAAACAGTTGGGCAGGGAACGATTCGGCTCTTGACAACTGTCAGCCATATCAGTTTTCCACTGACAATATTGCCAAGATCGAGGTAACCAAGGGGGCCGCATCGGTTCTATACGGGGCGAATGCCGAAGGGGGGGTCATCAATATCATCACCAAGAAGGGGACTGAGAAACCGTCCTTTTCCGTAAACGCCGAAGGCGGCGACGTGGATTATTACAAGGCATCCGCTTCCCACGGCATGAAAAAGGGCATCTTCAACTACTGGCTCAATTATGAGCACAGTCAGGCCCACGGATGGCGGATGTCCAACGATTTCAGGCCGATGGTCGGAAGCAGTTTCGACAACAGCACGAGAACCACCATCAACGGGGTATTCGAAGACGGCGGCACCCGCAATCAATCCAACTACTCGAAAGACAGCGTCTGGGCCAAGTTCGGCATCGAACCGTCGGAGGGATCCGAGTACTTCCTGAATTTTCACTATATAACAAGGGACAAGCCGATCCCGAGCAACATCCGCTCCGTCAGGCGCTTTACGGCCCGGCCCGCCTTTACCAACTTCTTCGGCTTCAACCGGTATGACGACTGGGGTCTGGACCTGAGCGGACAGCAGAAACTGGGCGACAAGGTCACCATGAAGGGAAAGATCTTCTACCACAATCACGCCGACGCCATGGACTCCTATTCCGACTGGAACTACAACAACATCCTCGCCAGGAGCGCCTACTATGATTACATGATAGGCGGTTCGCTCATCACGGAGTTCAGACCCGTCTCATGGAACAAGGTCAGCCTCGCGTTAAACTATCGGGGCGACTCGCACAAAGAGCGGGCGGACAACTACCTGCCGTTCGAAAACTTCTTCGCCTGGACCGGGTCGGTGGGGATCGAGGACGAAGTGAGCATAACAAAGAACTTCTCAGTAGCTGTGGGGGCGAGCTACGACTGGTTCAAGGTCACCGACGCAAACCAGAACAACACCGCTTCCGGCACCGGGGCTTTCATCAGCCAGACCCCTCTGCCCACCGGCCCGACCACGAACAGCTTCAATCCCATGATCAGCGCGGTCTATCTCTTTCCGGAGAATACGAAGCTGTTCGCGTCCGTTGCCCGCAAGACCCGCTTTCCGACCCTGCGACAGCTCTACGCCAACATAGATACCGGCAGTTATGAACTGAAACCCGAAAGCGCCATCAATTCCACCATCGGAGTGTCACGGCCGTTTGGCAATTTCATGTGGGGTCAACTGTCGTTTTTCTATCACAGCATCTCCGATATGATAGTTCAGGCCGTATCCGGTCCTTACCAGCCATATGAGAATCTCGGGAATGTCGAGGTCTACGGCATCGAAGTGGCGACCGAATTCTATCCGATGAAGGACCTGGTGCTGAGGCTCGGCTACAACTACAACCACGCAACCGATCAGACCGAAGGCAGGGCTACCGAACACGTGGTGAATGTGCCCGAGCACAAGCTGGATATGGGTGTGCAGTATACGGTGCCGTACACCAAGACACGGATAGACCTGAACGGTATCCTTCTCGCCGACATGTTCACGCAGCTGCCGACCCCGACCAGGCCGACAACGGAAATCCAGAGCGTCGCAGGCTATTTTCTGCTCAATGCGCGGGTCTCCCAGAAGTTCCTGGATAATTTCGAGGCATACATAGCCTTCAACAATGTCTTTGACCGGAACTATGAGTACAGCTACGGCTTGCCCGCGCAGGGACGCAACATCTTCGGCGGGATCACCGCCAGGTTCTGACGGCTCCGGCCGCAACGGCTTCCTCCTCCTCCTCGGGTTGCGATGGCCGCCGGTTCCGCCTCCTTCCGGCGGCCCCCTTTTTTCGAGGAAGGGGTGAGGTTCCATGACCAGACCTGCCGGGTTTCGGAAACCCGGCAGGTCTCTAAAAAGGTGAAACTGATATGAAGAGAGCCGGCATATGCGTGCAGTGGTCAATTGCGTTCATTGTACTGCTCATGCTGTTTTGTCTGGCGGCGACCGTCGAGGCGCGTGACATCACCGACATGTTCGGCAGACGTTTCAGCCTGTCCGGCCATCCCCGGAAGGTCTTCAGCGCCTCGCCGCCCGATACCTGGCTGCTGTACGCAATCGACCCGACGGTACTGGCCGGGCTGAACCTCCCAATCAGGGAACAGGACAAAAGATATCTGCACAAACACGTGCTGCGCCTTCCCCTTATCGGCGGCACCTTCGGCGAGGCGTCGACCCCGAACATGGAGTCGTTGCTGCGGCTGAATCCCGAGCTGGTGGTGGTGTCCAACGATGAGACTTCCCTGAGCCTGAAGGTCAACCAGGGGATGAAGATGCTGAAAAGTCCGGTCCTCGAAATGACCCTTGCCAGGCTCTCCGATTATCCCGAGGCATTTTTGCGCATGGGACGGCTCCTCGGAAGGGAGGAACGGGGGAAAAGACTGAGCGACTACTGCCGGAAGACGCTTGCGCAGGCCGCCTCTTTTTCCCGGAGCATTCCGAACAGCCGGAAGGTTTCAGTCTACTACGCGGAAGGGGTGGACGGGCTTACCACCGAGTGCGACGATTCGCGGCACAGTGAACTTATCGGGCTGGCGGGAGGGGTGAACGTGCATCGCTGCAAGGCCGGGGACCTCTTCGGCATGGAGAAGGTAGCGCTTGAGCAGGTGCTCGTCTACAATCCCGAGGTGATCCTTGTCATGGACAAGAATTTTTACCGGAGGGTGTGGAGTGACCCCCGATGGCGAAGGGTCCGGGCCGTAAGGAACCAAAAAGTTTACCTCATTCCGAATCAGCCCCTCAACTGGTTCGACCGTCCCCCGACGTTCATGCGTTTCATCGGGCTCAAATGGGTCATGAAGTCGCTCTACCCGAAGGAATATCCCGTGGACATTGCCGGGGAGGCGCGGGAGTTCTACCGGCTGTTCCTGGGGGTCGAGGTGCCGGATGGGGAAATACGGAAGTTGATCTCCGGCGTGCCGTAGCAAGGCGGACCCGCCGGGTTTCGTACACCTGGCAGGTCTTGTTGTCACCTTCAAATCAGGTTTGCGTAAAGGAGTAAGACGTGCACAGAATATCGCATCTGTTGACAGCCGTACTGCTGGTCGTCCTCATGTCCGTGGCAATAGCCGAAGCCAGGGAGATCACCGACATGTACGGCAGGCGGCTTTCCGTACCGGACCGTCCTCGGAAAGTGGTCAGCATCGGGCCGACCGGCACGTATCTCCTCTACGCGATTGACCCCACGATGCTTGCCGGCCTTAATTTTCCGGTCAGGGAACATCAGAAGAGATACCTGCATGCCCGTTTGAGCCGTCTCCCCGTGATCGGCTGGTTCGGTCAGGGGCAGACGCCGAACCGGGAAACGCTGATGCTGATAGACCCGGACGTCATCTTCACCTCGAAAATGGATCAGGCGCTCAGCAACAAGATCTACGAACATCTGAAAGTCATGAAAATGCCGGTTGTCGAGTTGACGGTCGAGACGCTTTACGACTATCCTGAAGCCTTTCTGAGCGCCGGCCGGATTCTGGGCAGGGAAAAGCGCGCCATGGAACTGGCCGACTACAGCCGAAGAACGCTGCTGGAGGCGGAGGATGTCGTGAAAAGAGTGCCGCGCAATGAAAGGGTGTCCGTCTATTATGCCGAGGGGCCTGACGGTCTCAGCACCGAGTGCGACACTTCCAGGCATTCGGAGCTGATCCGCCTGGCCGGTGGAATGAACGTGCACCGATGCGTGGCCAGGAATCCGTACGGGATGGAGAAGGTTTCCATGGAACAGGTGCTTATCTACAATCCGCAGGTGATTCTGGCCTTTGATAAGGGTTTTTATCGGAGGGTTTTCAAAGACCCCCTCTGGAGAAACATAAGGGCCGTGAAAACAGGGAGAGTGTACCTGATTCCAGAGGAGCCGATCAACTGGTTCGACCGTCCCCCGTCCTTCATGCGCATCATCGGCCTCAAGTGGGTCCTGAACAGCTTCTACCCCAATCGGTACGCGGTGGATATAGTCAGGGAAGCGCGGGAGTTTTATCGGCTGTTTCTTGGAGTGGAGATGCAGGAGCCGGAGATGAAGAGAATATGCAACCGTTGATAACGGGAGGAAAGGCGATGCCGGCCCCTTGCCGGCAAACCGGTCAGCCGAAAAAACGGCAGACCATGCGATCCATGTGAAGGCTCACCATTGCATTGACGTGAAACGATGACGGAACGGCCGGGTCTCGCCGGGTATGCCGTCGATGCCGCCTTCCTTGTGGTAGACAAAAAAGCGAATTGAGAAAATGCTTGCATCCGTCATATATTTTTGTATATAACGAAACGTGCCGACATAATTGTATACGAGCTCCGACCCGTCTCTCCTACGGCATCCGCTATGGAGGGGGGGCTGTGGGCGTCGCCGGAAACAGCGCCGCCTCCCGTGTTTGGAAAGGAGTGAACATTGTGGCTCTCTGCGGCCGGCGGATGTTTGTCTCCGCCGGCCGTTTTATTTGTGGCGTACTCATGCCGCAGAGGAAATCATTATGAACAGGATGATTCAATACATACTCGAATTGCTGGAACAGGGCGAAGACGTGGTCTTGGCAACCGTCGCCGATACTCCCGGATGCAACCGTCTGGCAGGAGCGCGGATGGTGATTCGAGCCGACGGCCGCACCTGCGGAAGCATCGGAGGGGGGATGCGTGAGGCCGGGGTCCAGCGTGTCGCGTCCGAACTTTTCGCGTCCCGCGGCCCGCTCATCCGGATAGTGACCGAGCCGGGAGAAGATGTTGTTGCATCGCGGGCCTCCTGCGGCAGCGGGGCAGTGGTTGTCGTCGAGCATATCGCCTCGATACCGGCCAACGTGAGCTTGTTCCGGGAGCTGCTCGAAGCCCACCGGAAAGGTCTGAAGTGCTGTCTCATTACCTCCGTCTCCGGGGGCGGCGCGGAAGGGGGACCGCCGGCACGGATTCTCGCCCTGTCCGATGAAAGTCCGCGTACCATCGGCATGGCCGACCCGGCCGTCGATTTTTTCATATCGGGGGAAATGCTGGGCAGGATACGCCTGCCGGTCATTGAGGACCTCGGCGTCAGGAAATTCTTTCTCAGCCCCTGGAGTGCCCCTGAAACCGTCTTTATCTTCGGCGCTGGTCACGTTGGACAGGAAGTTGCTGAGTTGACCGAAAAGTCCGGTTTCAGAACGATTGTGCTGGACGACAGGGCAAAGTACGCCAACCGGGATCGATTCCCCACGGCAGAGGTGGTGGTGCTCGATTCATTCGATGACTGCTTCAGAGGGCTTGCCGTCACCAATGACAGCTACGTCATCATCGTCACCCGTGGCCATCGCTATGAAAAGGCGCTGGTGAAACAGGCCCTCGGGACCCGGGCGGGCTATATCGGCCTCATCGGAAGCGTCAGAAAGCGCGACGCCCTCTTCGCGGAGCTGGCCGGAGAAGGGTTCAGCATCGATGATCTTCTGCGGGTCTATTGCCCCACCGGTATCAGCATTCTGGCCGAGACCCCACCGGAGATTGCGGTGAGCATTGCAGCCCAGCTCGTTCTCCTCCGCTCCAGGAAAAAGGCGGCGGACCGTCGGGAGGTCCGTATGACCCCGGTGTCGGGCTTCCTCCGGAACCCTCAGGACCGTGAAGCCGACGGGTTTCCCCTGGCACGGATGATAGTGTGAGGGTGCCCGCTTTCGGGGTTCTCTTCGGTTTCCGGCCGGGAGACTTGAAAGGATGAAGGCTGTTTGTTGAGCAGCCTTGCAAAGGGAATGCGCATGTCACGACAGCAGCCGGCTCCGGGCAACCGGGGTGCGGAGGTCAACTGGAAGAGAATCATCAGCGACACCCTGCGGGACATGGATATCGTTCCGGACGGCTTTTCCGGGAAGATCACCATTTCCTTCAAGGACGGCGGCATCAGTTATCTGGAGAAGAAAGAGGTATTCAAATAGGTTCCGCAGGAGCTTGTACCCGCTACCGGCCTGAAGAATGCAAGCAGATCCTCCATGGGCATACGGCATATGAGGCGCACCGGGATCGGTGTCCGTCGGCCGGAGCTTGCGCAGTGAGGAAATGGGATAATGTTGGACGTATCGATACGCAAGGTATTTCCCGGTATAACCGTTGAGGTGGCGTTCTCCTTCGAGAACGGGATCCTGGTGCTGTTCGGTCCCTCCGGCTCCGGGAAGACCACCATCCTCAACTCCATCTGCGGGCTGCAGAAGCCCGACGTGGGCCGCATTTCCCTCGGGGAGAGGCTGTTCTTCTCATCGGAGCAGTCGATCAACATCCCTGTCAGGAAGCGGAAGATAGGATACGTTTTTCAGGAATACGCCCTCTTTCCCCACATGACCGTGATGAAAAACGTGCTCTACGGGGTACCGGGCGGCTGCAAAAAGGGGAAGCGCTGCCGTATGGGCGTACGCGACGTGTTGGAGATGCTGAAGATTGACCATCTCAAGGACCGTTATTCCGCCAACCTGTCGGGAGGAGAGAAGCAGAGGGTCGCGTTGGCGCGTGCCTTGATGGTGGAGCCGGACCTGCTGCTGCTGGACGAGCCCCTGTCGGCGCTTGACTTCGCCACCCGAAGCGAATTGCGGCTGGAGCTGAAGCAGCTGCAGAGGACCTGGGGTATCCCGTTCGTGCTGGTCACCCACAGCAGGGAGGAGATGAAGTCCCTGGCCGATGAAGTCCTGTTCCTGGAAAGGGGGAAACGCTGCGGGTGTTTCCAGTCGACCCAGCCCGGGGGGCTGGAGAAGGCGGTCTGACAACGGAACCCGGCATGAGTCGTTCACCGGCCCTATAAAAAGTAGTTCAGTTTCCATCCGGAAAGTGTCGCCAGGGGACGGGTCGGAACTTCCCCGAAGCCCCTCGTAATCGGTCACCATCCTTCGCCCGGATCTTAAATACTCTGCTGGATTCAGGCGCTTTCCCGTAATTCACCTGATTGCACTGAATCCGTACGAGAGGCTCCGTAAAAGCCCCGACCCGTCCCTCATAACATTTTTCCAGGGTTTCAGGATGGGAACTAAGTCTATTTGATAAGGCATAACGGATGTAACACAACATACTAAGGAGGAAGGTATGAGAAAAACGGCAAGCTTATTGGCATTTCTGTTTGTTGCGGTGTTTCTTGCCGGTCCCGTTGCCCAGGGGACGGCGCGTGCCGCGGAAAAGAAGGTCGTCCAGGTCTCGGCCGCGATCAGCTTGAAGGACGCTCTCGGCGTCCTGAAGGATATGTATGCCAAGACGGCGCCTGGCGTGGGTGTCCAGTTCAACTTTGGTTCATCGGGAATGCTGCAGAAACAGATCGAAGAAGGCGCCCCGGTTGACCTGTTCATCTCGGCCGGGAAGAAGCAGATGGACGAGCTGTCCGCCAAGGGGCTTATCGTTCCCGAAACCCGTTCGGACCTGCTGGGAAACGAGATTGCGCTGGTGGTGGCCAAAGAGAAAAAAGGGATCATTCGGACATTCGCGGACCTGGCGGACAAGGCTGAGTCGATCAGTATCGGCCAGCCCGAGACGGTACCGGCCGGCAAGTACGGTAAGGAAACCCTGGTCAGCCTGCAGCTCTGGGACAAGGTGGAGAAAAAGGTCATGTTCGCCAAGGACGTGCGTCAGGTCCTGGCCTATGTGGACTCAGGGAACGTGGATGCGGGTCTCGTCTATGTCACCGATACGGTCGTCATGACGAGCGGCGTGGTGGCCGCCATGGCGCCGAAGGGGTCGCACTCCCCCGTCGTCTACCCAATGGCGGTTATCAAGGATTCCAAACAAAAGGATGAGGCACGGAAATTCATGGAATTCCTGAAGACTCCGCAGGCGGCCAAGGTGTTCGCACAGTACAAGTTCATACCCCTGGCCGGAAATCTCTGACGCGAGAAGCAGCGGTTCCGTTTTCTTTCTCCAGCGACGGGCGTCGCGGTCTCTGTTCCGCGACGCCCGTCGTGCGTTTGTATCCCGTCCCCCGTGGAGCCGGGGTGACAGAAGTGTTTGACTCTCAAGTAAAAAAACAGTAATTTAGGCCCTGAAATCTTCAGGGAGTCCGACATGGTACGCGGCATCTTTTTTCTCCTCCTTTTCGTCCCCTTTACCCTGTTCGTCATCTTCACCGGAGTGCCGATAACGTTTTTCGATCCCACCGGGAAATTCCTTCATGCCTACGGCAAGCTCTGGGGCCGCGTGGCGCTGATCTTCGCCGGGGTCAGAGTCGAAGTACAGGGGGCAGAGAAGATCCCGCGGGACGTGCCGCTGATTTTCATGGGCAACCACCGGAGCAACTTCGACATCCTTGTGCTCTATGCCGGGCTGCCGCACCACTTCAGTTGGATCGCCAAGGAGGAACTGTTCCGGATACCCCTGTTCGGTTACGCCATGAAGCGGGCCGGCTACCTGCCGCTGGACCGGAGCGACGGACGCCGCGCACTGAAGACCATGGAGGCGGCGGCGGAAAAGATCCGCGGCGGGGTGAGCGTGGTAATCTTCCCGGAGGGTACCCGCTCGATGGACGGAAACCTCCTCCCCTTCAAGCGGGGCGGGTTCCTGCTGGCGGCCCGGGCCGGGGTGCCGGTGGTGCCGTTCACCATCAACGGCAGCGCCCGGGTCAACCCTCCCAAGCAGGTGAAGATCAAGCCGGGAAAGATCACCATTCGCTTCGGCGACCCCATCCCCACCGAGGGTGCCACCGGCAAACGCCGCGACGAGCTCATCGACCGGGTCAGGGCCGCCATCGAGGCGGGGCTGGAGTCCTGACGTGGCGTGGCTGCACGGGGCAATGATAGCCGTCGGCGTCGCGCTCGTCGGCTGGGGGCTCCCGGCGGCCCACCGGCTGAGGAGCCCTCTGGACATTCCGGCCGCTCTGGCGGTGTTGGCGGGGGTCATGCTGGGACTGCTCGGCGCGCTGCTGCTGGCGGTACCCGGATTTTTCAAGGGATAGGCCGCGCCGTGGGGACCGTCAAATCCGTTATCCTCCACGCGCTGATCATCGCGCTGATCGCCGTGGCCCTCCTCTGGAGCAACACCCTGACCCGCCAGAGTGAGCAGTTCTCCCGGGGTGAGGAGGCGCGCGGCCGTGGAGATCTCATCGCCGCCGTTGCAGGTTACGAGGCGGCGATCCACATGTACACCCCGTGGAGTTCCCGGGTGGAGACCGCCGCCGAAAGGCTCTGGGCCATCGGCAAAGAGTTCGAGCGCAAGGGGGATACGGAGCGGGCGCTCATCGCCTACCGTTCCCTCAGGAGCTCGTTCTACGCGGTCCGGGGGCTGACCCTGCCGGGGAGGGGGTGGATCGAGCGGTGCGACGGGAAGATAGCGCAGCTGACACCGAAAGAGCACCATGACGACTGATACGACTGAAAACAACGGCCTCAGGATCATCCCGCTCGGGGGGCTGGGCGAGATCGGCCTGAACATGACGGTGTACGAGTACGGCGAGGACATCATCGTGGTCGACTGCGGCCTGATGTTCCCCGAGCCTTTCATGCTCGGCATCGACCTGGTCGTCCCGGACATATCCTACCTGCTGGAGCGGAGCGACCGGATTCGGGGCATCTTCCTGACCCACGGCCATGAGGACCACATCGGCGCGCTCCCCTTCGTGCTCCAGGACCTGGCCGCTCCCCTGTACGGCACCGCTCTCACGCTCGGCTTCGTGAAGGAGAAACTGAAGGAGTACCACCTGGACGACCTGGTGGATCTGCGGGTGGTGACGCCCCCCGCCAGGGTCGATGCCGGCGCCTTCAGCGTCGAGTTCTTCCGGGTGGCCCATTCCATCGTTGACGGTTGCGGCATGGCCATAGGCTCCCCGGAGGGGACGGTGATCCACACCGGAGACTTCAAGCTGGACCAGACCCCGGTGGACGGACGGCCCACCGACCTGGCGACCCTTGCCCGTTACGGCGAGCAGGGGGTGCTGGCGCTCCTGTCCGACTCCACCAACGTCAAGCGGGAGGGGTTCACCCTCTCGGAGCGGCTGGTGGGGGAGGCGTTCGACGAGATCTTTCCCACCTGCGCCGGAAGGATCATCGTGGCGGCCTTCTCCAGCAACATCCACCGGGTGCAGCAGGTGGTTGACTCGGCGGCCCGCTGCGGCCGCAAGGTCCTGCTGAACGGCCGCTCCATGGTGGCCAACGTCCAGATTGCGCGTGAGCTGGGCTATCTGCGCATCCCGGACGGCCTGCTCATGGACCTGAAGGACCTGCATCGTCTCCCCAAGGAGGAGGTATGCATGATCACCACCGGCTCCCAGGGGGAGCCCATGAGCGCCCTGACCAGGATCGCCATGGACGACCACAAGCAGATCAGGCTGGAGCCCGGAGACACGGTGATCCTCTCCTCGCGCTTCATCCCGGGGAACGAGAAGACCATTTCGGACCTCATCAACCACCTCTACCGGCGGGGTGCCGAGGTATATCACGAAAAGGTCTCTGAGGTGCACGTCTCCGGTCACGCCAGCCAGGAGGAGCTCAAGCTGGTGATGAACCTGGTGCGCCCCCGCTTTTTCATCCCCATCCACGGCGAGTACCGGCACCTGGTCTGGCATGCCCGGCTGGCCCGCAGGACAGGTATCGCCGAGGAGCGCTGCCTCCTGGCGGTGAACGGCGACGTGATCACCTTCCGGGACGGTGAGGGCGCCATCAGCGACAGGGTCGAGGCCGGGCGGGTGTTCGTGGACGGCAAGGGGATCGGCGACGTGGGGGAGATCGTGCTCAAGGACCGCAAGCACCTCTCCGAAGACGGCATGGTGGTGGTCATCATCGCCATCAACCAGGGGACCGGCGAGATCATCTACGGTCCCGACATCGTCTCGCGCGGGTTTGTGTTCGAGGACGAGAGCCAGGAATACCTGGACGAGACCAGGAAGATAGTGCTGGACACCCTGGCAGGGGTGAACCTGGAGGTCATGGCCGACTGGAACGAGGTGAAGATGGAGGTGCGCCGGGTGCTGCGCCGCTTCTTCAACAAGACCATCGAGCGGCGGCCGGTCATCCTGCCGGTGATCCTGGAAATGTAGGCTCACTATGAACACGGAAAGAAAAGCCAAGCTGACACAGGAGATCAAGGGGATAGCGCTGGGGGCCGCCGGGCTGTTTGTCCTGATAGCCCTCCTTTCCTTCAGTGCCGACGACCTTTCCTTCAACTCCTATTCCTCCGGCAGCGGGACCCAGAATTTCGGGGGCAGGGTGGGGGCCTACCTGGCGGACGCGCTGTTCGAATGGTTCTTCGGACTGGCTTCTTACGCCATCCCGCTCATGCTGCTGCTGATCTCCTACAAGCATCTGCGCTTCAAGGACATCAAGTGGCGGGTATACAAGGTGGTGGCGTTCCTGGTGTTCCTGGTCTCCCTGTCCACCCTGTTCGGCTTCCACAAGCCGACCACCGGCTTCCTCGGCCAGAATGTCTCGACCGGCGGCGCGGTGGGGATTCTGCTGGCTGACCTGCTGAAGACCCTGCTGGGCGTGCCCGGAGCCATGCTGCTGCTCCTCACGATCCTGGCCGGGTCGGTCATGATCCTGTCGCGGTTCTCATTCGTGCTGTTCGCGGGATGGGGGATCAGCTCCCTCAAGAGCCGCTGGGCAAATTATCGGGAAAAGCAGGCCCTGAACCGCGAGCTCAGGGACCGGCACGAACCGGGCGTCGAGAAGCCCGCCCCCCAGATCCGTCCCGCGGCCGTCACCCTCCCGCCACCGGCGCCGGTGATGAAGAAAGAGAAAAAGCGTGACGAGGCCAAGGCGGCGCCGGTGCAGGAGTCCTTCGATTTCGCCAGGGCCGACGGGCCGTACCGCACCCCGCCCCTGTCGCTGCTGGACACCCCGCCGGATACCAGGCGGCACGTGGATCGCGAGGTCCTGACCATGAACGCCCGTCTGCTGGAGAAGAAGCTCAGGGACTTCAGCGTCGAGGGGGAGGTGGTGGAGATCTGCCCCGGACCGGTCATCACCATGTACGAATACGCCCCCGGCCCCGGCATCAAGGTGAACCGCATCGCCAGTCTTTCCGACGACCTCTCCATGGCCCTCCAGGCCCTCTCCATCCGGATCGTGGCCCCCATCCCGGGCAAGGGGGTGGTGGGGATCGAGATCCCGAACCGGGAGCGGGAGATGGTCTTCCTGCGGGAGATCTTCGGCACCGACGAGTTCCACCGCGGCAAGATGAAGCTTCCCATGGCCCTGGGCAAGGACATCGCAGGCGCGCCGGTGGTCACCGACCTGGCCCGCATGCCCCACCTGCTGGTGGCCGGCGCCACCGGTTCGGGCAAGTCGGTCTCCATCAACACCATGGTCCTCTCGCTCCTCTACACGGCCACGCCCCAGGACGTGCGCATCATCATGGTGGACCCCAAGATGCTGGAGCTCTCCATCTACGAGGGGATACCGCACCTGCTGCTGCCGGTGGTCACCAACCCGAAGAAGGCGTCGCTGGCCCTGAAGTGGGCGGTGAAGGAGATGGAGCGGCGCTACCGCCTCATGAGCGACAAGGGGGTCAGGAACATCGACTCCTACAACAGGAAACTGGAAAAGGAGGAGCAGGAGGGGGAGTCCGCCGCGGAAGAGGTCATCGTCATGGACGAGGTGGTGGAGGTCCCGGCCGAGGCCGAAGCGGCGGGATTCCAGCCCTCGCTGGAACAGGAGGAGGCCCTGGAGCACGGCCACCTCCCCTACATCGTCATCGTGGTGGACGAACTGGCCGACCTGATGATGGTGGCCGGGCGGGAGGTGGAGGAGTCCATCGCCCGGCTGGCCCAGATGGCCCGGGCCGCCGGCATCCACCTGATCCTGGCCACCCAGCGGCCGTCGGTGGACGTGATCACCGGCCTGATCAAGGCCAACTTCCCGGCCCGCATCTCCTTCCAGGTCTCATCCAAGATCGACTCCCGCACCATCCTGGACTGCAACGGCGCCGAGAACCTGCTGGGTGCCGGCGACATGCTGTTCCTCCCGCCCGGAACGGCCAAGCTGCAGCGCATCCACGGCGCCTTCGTCTCCGATTCGGAGGTGCAGCGGGTGGTGGATTTCCTCAAGAAGCAGGCCAAGCCGGTTTACGAGAGAGCCATCCTGGAGATGAAGGAGACCGGCGACAAGGAGGAGGACGAGGACTTCATCGACGAGCGCTACGACGATGCCGTGGCCCTGGTGATAGAGACCCGCCAGGCCTCCATCTCCATGGTCCAGCGTCGCCTCCGCATCGGCTACAACCGGGCGGCCCGCATCATCGAGCGGATGGAGCAGGAGGGGATCGTGGGTCCCTCCGACGGCACCAGCCGGCCCCGCGAGGTCTTCGTCAACAAGCTGTAGCGGTGCTCTCGGGGCGGCCGGTTCCCCGGCCGTCCCGTTACTTCCCCGTCCCTCCCCTCTCGATATCTTTTTTTCTCCCGTGCGTTTGTGAACCTCTCCGGAACGGTTAAACTTTTGGTAGCCGGCGACATTTTCGAGGATTCCGGATGTTATCCCCTTCCTCCTTCCCCCGGGTCATGACGCCTGAGTGGTGGGATGAGCCGGCGGTGGCGGCTGACTTTCCGGAAATGGTCGACGACGTCTGGCCCCGGGAAGGGACGAATTATTTAGTCTCTGTGAAGGGTATGGTATTGCTTAAAATTCAAATTTGGCGTACTTGTTTGAAAGGGCCTCGATATCCCATCAAAGCGGGTGGGTATATTGATTGCCGGAGAAATCCGCCTCGAACCGCCGAGGGGAGGAGGGACACATGATGGTTCTCGTAACCAGGAAAGTTTGGGGCCTTAAGGTCTGGATGGCCGCTCTCGCGTTCGTAGTCGTCCTGCCGCTGTTTGCGGCACCGGACACGGCTCAGGCCGGGCGCGACGGCGATGACGGCCGTCGCTCGGAGTTCACAGGAATTATTCAGGAGCGACCGGAGCGCTCACTGCAAGGCAAATGGGTGATCGGTGGACGTGCCTTTACCACCGACGGCGGTACTGAATTTGACCAGTCGGAGGGAACATTGACGGTTGGAAGCTGCGCAAAAGTGGAGGTGCGCAACGGACGCGTGCACGAGATCGATAGTGAGCCGATGCGCGATTGTCAATGAATCCATCTCTGGCGGTGCATGGAACGGGAGGATGGCTTCCGCCCGGAGAGGCCGGGCGTGTTTTTCCCGCTTAAACAACGCCTCCCGATCCTGTTATACTTAGTCAATCAGGAATTCGGCTTCTGAGCCGGCGCCGGCTCCCCGGGACGGTCCGGTATGCAGGCGCCCGTTTTCTCAAGCATCCAGGAGGAACCGGCCATGAAGATACTGTCGGTAATGATAGGGACACTCCTTCTCCTTGCCCCGCTCGCCGCTCCGGCCGCCGAAGCGCCGGTGGGAAGCGTCAAGGCTGTAAAGGGGACGGTGTCGATCATCAGGGTCGCTGCCGCGGTGGAAGCGAAAAGCGGCACCCGGGTCTACCGGAACGATATTCTCAGGACCGGCGCCGACGGCTCCATGTCCATGGTGTTCCGGGACGACACCCTGCTGTCCCTGGGGCCCGGGAGCGAACTGACGGTCAACGAGTTCGTCTTCTCCCCGGCGGACGGGAAACTGTCCATGGTCACCAGGCTTCTCAAGGGGAGCGCCGTCTATCTGTCCGGGATAATCGCCAGGCTGTCGCCGGAGTCGGTCCGCTTCGAGACGCCCGTGGCGAATATCGGCATCCGGGGAACCATGTTCGCCGTCAGGGTGGACCCGGAGTAACGGCTCCCGGCTGCACCTCATTTCCGCTTCAGAAATTCAGCCCCCGCATTGCGAGGTGATCAATGAAAGCAAGGGGAATCTTTCTGCTCTGCGCGCTGGCCCTTGTATCCCTGACATCCTGTGCAAGGAACAAGGGCATGGTTGTCCTTCTTCCCGATCCAGACGGCAAAGTGGGACGGGTGGTGGTCTCCAATAAGGGTGGGACCCAGGTGCTGAAGAACGCCGGTCACATGGTGGAGGTGCCGGATGCCGACAAGGCGCCTCTCCCCCCCGTGGCCATGGACGCCGGGCAGATAGGCAGGAACTTCGGTGAAGCCATGTCCCTGGTGCCCCCTCCCCCGATACATTTCATCCTCTACTTCAAGACCGACACAACCGAGCTGACCGAGGAATCCAGGAAGCTTCTGGCTCAGGTGCTCCCGACTACCGTGGAGCGCAGGTCGACCGATGTGAGTGTGGTGGGGCACACCGATACCACGGGGACCAGGGAGTACAACTGCAACCTCGGCATGGAGCGCGCCCTCCTGATCAAAAAGATTCTTGTCTCCCTGGGCAGCGATCCGGCATACATTGAGGTAACCTCCCATGGCGAGGGGAATCCCCTGGTAAAGACGGCGGACGAGGTGCCCGAACCCCGCAACCGCCGGGTCGAGGTGGTGGTGCGGTGAGGCAATCCGAAACCGGTCCGGATTAATATAGATACCTAAAGAGGGGACATGACATTCCTTGCGGTACGGGCGGCTCTCCTGGCGAAGCCGAAAAATATACGCGGCTGGATTTTCCTGGCGGGCCTCCTGGTCACGCTCCTCATGGCCGTAATGACGGTCTGGAAGCCGGTTTTTTTCCGTTTTATCGACTACAAGACCTATGACACCCTGGTACGCTCGGGCGGGCTTTCTCCCGCCGGGACCACCCCCCCAAGCCCGGTGATTGTAGATATCGACGAACAGAGCCTGGCCCGGTTCGGCCAGTGGCCGTGGCCCCGCTACCATGTGGGGCTGCTGTTGCAGAAGATCCGGGACCTGGGAGCGTCCGGCGTCGGACTGGACATGGTCTTTCCCGAGCAGGATCGGACCTCGCTGGGCGTCATCAGGGAGGAGATGCTGCGGGAGTACGGTATCAGCATCGATCTGAGCCGGGTCCCGGCGAATCTCACCGACAACGATACGATACTGGCCGCCGCCCTTTCCCGGGGACCCTTCGTGCTCGGCTACAGTTTCCTGTTCGAGGGCAAGGAGCCGAGCACCGGGGGATGTACGCTCCATCCGGTGCCGGTGGCGGTCATCGGGATGGAGGGGGCGGACGGGGTGCCGGAGGGCCTGTTCAGGGCCGGGGGTGCCGCCTGCAGCCTCGGGATGCTCTCCCGGGCGGCGCCGGCGTCGGGCTTTTTCAACGTCATCCCCGACGACGACGGCGTGATCCGGCGGATTCCGCTCCTGATGGAGTACCAGGGACGGGTCTATCCCAGTCTCGCCCTGGCTGCCGTAATGCGGTCCACCGGGGTTGGCCAGCTGGTCGTCCAGGCCTCTCCCCAAGGCCTGGAAGGGATCGTGCTGGACAAGGTCCGGATCCCGGTCGACGCCAAGGCAAACCTGTTGATCCGTTTTGAAAATTCCGGCAGGCATTTCACCCGGATCCCTGCCCTGGACATCCTGCTGGACCGGGTCCCCAGGGCGGCATTGGCTGGGAAAACCGTCTTTGTCGGTTCCTCCGCCGTGGGGCTTGAGAAGCTGCACGCCACTCCTCTGTCACCCGCGCTTCCCGGTGCCGAGATCCACGCGACCGTCGCGGACAACATCATGCGGAAGTCGTTCCTGTCGCGGCCCGGATGGGTTCCGGGCCTGGAACTTGCCCTGGTCCTGTTCTTCGGCATCGCCTCCACCTTGCTGCTGAACTGGGTCAGATCGCTGCTGGGCCTCGGTTTCATCGTCCTCGCCGGCCTCGGCCTCTGGCTCTTCTGTGGCTGGCTCCTGCACGGCCAGGGCCTGTTCGTCTCGCCCCTGTTCCCCCTGATAACCCTGGGCGCCAATTTTTCCTTCCTGACCTTAATCAAGTACCAGCGCGAGGAGCGGACCGTCAGGACCCGCAACAGGGAACTGGTGGTGATGCAGAATTTCACCATCCAGTGCCTGGCGGCCCTTACCGAGACCCGTGACAGCGAGACCGGCAGGCATATCGAACGCTGCCAGCACTACGTGAAGACCCTGTCCAACCACCTGGCCTCCACTCCCAGATTCGCCGGCATCCTCGACGAGGAAACCGTAGACCTCCTCTACCGGTCGGCGTCGCTCCACGACATCGGCAAAGTGGGGGTACCGGACCGGATCCTGCTGAAGCCGGGGAGGCTGACCATCGACGAGTACCAGGAGATGAAGAAGCACACCCTGTACGGCCGCGAGGCCATCGAGCGGGCCGAGCATCTCTACGGCAGGAACGTCAAGGACTCGTTCCTCAAGTTCGGCAAGGTGATTGCCTACACCCACCACGAGAAATGGGACGGCAGCGGCTACCCCGAGGGCCTTGCCGGGGAGAATATCCCCCTGTTCGGCAGGATCATGGCCATCGCCGACGTGTATGACGCCCTCATCTGCAGGCGGCGCTACAAGCCCTCGTTCAGCCACGAGGAGTCGGTGGAGATCATCGCCCGCAACAAGGGGACCCATTTCGACCCCACGCTGGTGGAGGCCTTCCTGGAGGTCAGTGAGGAGTTCAGGGACATCGCCCGCCACCTTCCCGACGAATAATCCCTTCGCTTCCCGACAATTTAATGGTATTTATTATATGCCTGAATCCGCGACGTCTTCGCGTCTTCGCCTGCGCGGAACGCCTCGGTTTTTTGCATTCCTGCCGGGATGTGACAGCGCGACGAAGGTCGTCCGGCGGTTACGTTGCCGGCGACGTTGAAACTCCGGCATTCTGCTCGTTTCGGCGTTCAGACGTCATGTATTCAGGACAGGTTATATCTTCCCTTCTGCCGCATTCGGGTCTTGTCATGGAAACCAATGAGCTGCGAACCATACTGAAAAGCCTGCGAAACGGCGACCTTACGGTTGACGACGTGCTGGATCGGCTCCGCCACCTCCCCTTCGAGGACATCGGCTGCGCCAGCGTCGATCACCACCGGGAGCTGCGCCGGGGGTTCCCCGAGGTGGTGTTCGGCGAGAGCAAGAGCGTGGATCAGGTCCGCCGGATCGTCTCTGCCCTGGCCGCCAGGGGCAACAACGTCCTGGTGACCCGGTTGAGCGAAGAGAAGTCCCTCCAGGTGAAGCAGGACTTCCCGGCAGCCGTCTACCACCCGGAAGCACGCTGCCTGACTTTCGAGCAGAAGCCGGTCGAGGAGCGGGGCAAGGGGACCGTCCTGGTGATCTCCGCCGGCACCTCCGACCTGCCGGTGGCGGCCGAGGCGGTGGTGACGGCCCGGCTCATGGGGAACCGGGTGGAGCACCTCTGCGACGTGGGGGTCGCCGGGATCCACCGGTTGCTGGGGAAGAGGGAGCAGATCTTCTCTGCGTCGGTGCTGATCGTGGTGGCCGGCATGGAGGGGGCGCTCCCCTCGGTGGTGGGGGGGATGGTAAGCAGGCCGGTGATCGCGGTCCCCACCTCGGTAGGATACGGTGCATCCTTCGGCGGCATCGCCGCCCTGCTGGGGATGCTCAATTCCTGCGCCTCCGGGGTCACGGTGGTGAACATCGACAACGGCTTCGGCGCCGCCTACGCGGCCAGCCTGATGAACAGGAAAGACTGAAATTTCGTTCGATTCGGCGATTTCTGCGATGGGCCGGGCCGGAACTTTCCCGAAGCCTCCCGTAATCGGATTACCGGCTGCAGTGGTATAAGAACAGGGAAGCCGGGAACGGACGTTTTCCGATGTTGAATTAAGATGTTTAGCTTTTCCTGGGTCCGGCTTTGTCGGCCTCTGTTTTGAGCCTGTTGGTAATTCACGATTGGGAAGATACACCGTGAAAGTCCTTTATTTCGACTGCTACGCCGGCATATCCGGCGACATGACCGTGGGCGCGCTCCTGGATCTGGGTGTGCCGCTGGAGCTGCTGCGGGAGAGCCTTGCCCTCCTCCCCATCCCCTGTTCCTCCTACACCATCCAACAGGAGGAGACCGCACGCCGGGGCCTGAGGGCCACCAAGTTCTCCGTGCGTACGGAAGAGCACCAGCCGCACCGGCACTACAGCGGGATTGTCGCCATGATCGAGCAGAGCTCCCTGCCGGAGGGGGTCAGGGAACGGTCCCGGCGGATCTTTTCCCGGCTGGCCGGGGCGGAGGCGAAGGTCCACGGGATCGATACAGGGCAGGTCCACTTCCACGAGGTGGGTGGGCTCGATTCCATCGTCGATATCGTCGGCACGGCCGTCTGCCTCCATCACCTGGCAATCGGCGAGCTGTGGGCCTCGCCCCTCCCCTTGGGAGGCGGGTTCGTGGACACGGCCCACGGCAGGCTGCCGGTCCCGGCCCCGGCCACGGCCGAGCTGCTGCAAGGCCTGCGGGTCCACGCGGAGTTGGGGCAGGGGGAGCGGGTCACCCCCACCGGGGCGGCCATCGTGGCGTCCCTGGCATCGGGGTTCGGCCCTCCTCCGGGGTTCAGCGTCGAGCAGGTGGGGTGCGGGGCCGGCGACCGGGATTTCCCTGACGCGCCCAACATCCTCCGGCTGTTCCTGGGCGAACTGGGCGTTCCTTGCGCCGGTGACGTGATCGAGGTCATGGAGACCCACATCGACGACATGAACCCGGAGGTGCTGGGCTTCCTGATGGAGCGGCTCATGGAGGCCGGCGCCCTGGACGCGGCCTTTTCGCCCCTGCAGATGAAGAAGAACCGCCCCGGCGTGCGGCTCACGGTCCTCTCCACGCCGGAGTTCCTTCCCGTCCTCGCCCGCCTGGTGCTGGCGGAGACCACCGCCATCGGGGTGCGCCACTACCCGGTACGGCGGCTGAAGCTGGAGCGCTCCCTGGAGGAGCGGCAGACCAGCCTGGGAAAGGTCCGGGTGAAAGTGATCCACGACGTCGGAGGACCGGGCCGGGTGGTGCCCGAATACGAGGAGTGCCGCAGGATAGCGCTGGAAAAGCGCCTTCCCCTGCTGGAGGTCTATCGGATTATCGAGCGGGAGACCGGGACCCCATGAGGAGATTCATCGTCATTTCCGCCGCCTGGTTCGGCACGGGTTTCTCCCCCTTTGCCCCGGGCACGGTCGGGACCCTGGCTGCCATCCCGTTCTACCTGGTCCTGGCGCAGCTTTCCCTGCCGCTTTACCTCCTGACGCTTGCGGCATTCATCTCGTTTTCCTGCTGGGTATCCGGCCAGGCCGGGATCGTCTTCGGGGAGCACGATTCGGGCAAGATCGTTATCGACGAGGTGGCCGGATTCCTGGTCACCATGACCGCCGTCCCCCTTTCCTGGCAGGGGGTCGCGGCGGGCTTCCTGCTGTTCCGTTTCTTCGACATCACGAAGATCCCGCCGGCCCGCTACTTCGACCGCAGGGTGAAGAACGGCTGCGGCGTGGTGCTGGACGACGTGGTCGCCGGGCTCTATGCCTGCATCTCCCTACATCTCCTGACGAGGTTTCTATGAAGATTTCCACCCTCTCCATCGGCGACGAGGTCCTGCTCGGCGAGATCGTCGATACCAATGCGGCCCACATCGCCGCCAGGCTGTACGATAACGGTTTCAAGAACCGTCGCCACCTGTGCGTCGGCGACAGCGAGCCGGACATCATGGAGGCGGTCGAGGAACTGGCCGGCCACAACGATTTCGTGATCGCGACCGGCGGGCTCGGTCCGACCGTGGACGACCTGACCGCCCGGGCCGTGGCGCGGGCCGTGGGGCGGCGCCTGGTCCTGAACGAGGAGGCCCTCAACCACCTGCGGGAACGCTACCGGCTCATGGGGCGCGAGCTGCTCCAGTCGGCCGAGAAGCAGGCCCTGCTCCCGTCCAAGACCACCCTTATACCCAACCCGTCCGGAACGGCCTGCGGCTTCATCGTCCCCCACAAGGGGTGCTTCCTGATGTTTCTACCCGGTGTGCCGGCCGAGATGAAACGGATGCTGGAGGATACGGTCATACCGTTCATCCTCTCCCGCGCCAAGCGCACCGGCTTCATCGGGACCCGGGTCATGCGGGTGCTGGGACTTGGGGAGCCGCAGATTGAAAACCTGCTCAAGGACTTGGCCCGGCCCAGGGAAGGGGTGGACATCGCCTACTGCGTGAGCTTCCCCGAGGTGGAGGTGAAGCTACGTGGGGAAGGCGAGGACCATGCCCGGCTGGACCAGCTGCTCGATGTCGTGGCCGAAAAGGCCAGGGAGCGACTCGGGGCGCACCTGGTGGCCGAAGGCGGGGAGACCATCGACAGCGTGGTGGCGGCCCTGTTCCGGCGGAAGGGGGTCACGCTCTCGCTGGCCGAGTCCTGCACCGGGGGGATGATCGCCAAGCGGGTAACCGACCTGGCCGGGAGCTCGGCCTATTTTCTGGAAGGTGCGGTCACCTACAGCAACGAAGCCAAGGTCGGGAGGCTGGGGGTCCCGGCCGAGCTGCTGGCAAAAGAGGGTGCGGTCAGCGCCGTCGTCGCCATGGCCATGGCCCGGGGCGTGCGCACCACCACCGGGAGCGACATCGGCCTGGCCGTCACCGGCATCGCCGGCCCGGAAGGCGGGACCGAGGAGAAGCCTGTGGGCACGGTCTTTCTGGCCCTTGCCACCGGCGGCGACTGCAAGGCGAAGAAGTACCACTTCAACTGGAGCAGGGACCGGATAAGGACCATGACCGCCTTCACCGCCCTGGACTGGCTGCGCAGGCACCTGATGACGCTGCCGGACAGAGAGGTGGAGACGTGAGGCTGTCAGTGAGGGACGGGCTGGAACTTCCCCGAAGCCCCTCGTAATCTGTCGCCATCATCCGCACGGGTGGACATCAGACTGGTTTCAGGGGCTTTCCAGTAAAACGCCATCTTGCATTGAATCCGTACGAGAGGCTCCGTGAAAGCCCCAACCCGTCCCTCGTCAACAGTTTTTCCGTAGGGAGGCCGATTATCGGCAACAAACAAAGATAATCTTGAAAAAATAGCGTAAATCATGCTATTTACTGGGAACGCCGTCACTCCGGAGGAGCCTTTTCCCCGGAAGCGGCCTCACAGGAGGTTACCAGATGCTGGAAAGAGACAAGGCGGTTGAACTTGCGGTCAGCCAGATAGAGAAGCAGTTCGGCAAGGGGTCCATCATGCGGCTCGGCAACGATGAGCCGCTGCCGGACGTGGCCGCCATCCCCACCGGTTCCATCTCCCTGGATATGGCGCTCGGCGTAGGTGGCGTTCCGCGGGGACGAGTCATCGAGATATTCGGCCCCGAATCGTCGGGCAAGACGACCCTGGCGCTGCACATCGTGGCCGAGGCGCAGAAGCTGGGCGGCATCGCCGCCTTTATCGACGCCGAGCACGCCCTGGACATCGGCTATGCCAGGAAGCTTGGCGTCAGGACCGACGATCTGCTGGTCTCCCAGCCCGACACCGGCGAGCAGGCCCTGGAGATCGCCGAGATGCTGGTGCGGAGCGGCGCCATCGACGTGCTGGTGGTCGACTCGGTGGCCGCCCTGGTCCCCAAGGCGGAGATCGAGGGCGACATGGGGGATTCCCACATGGGCCTCCAGGCCCGTCTCATGTCCCAGGCACTGCGCAAGCTGACCGGCATCATCTCCAAGTCCAACTGCTGCGTCATCTTCATCAATCAGATACGGATGAAGATCGGGGTCATGTTCGGCAACCCGGAGACCACGACGGGCGGCAATGCCCTCAAGTTCTACGCCTCGGTCCGGCTCGACATCAGGAAGATCGCGGCCCTCAAGCAGGGGAACGACATCATCGGCTCCCGCACCAGGGTCAAGGTGGTCAAGAACAAGGTGGCGCCCCCCTTCCGCGAGGTGGAGTTCGACATCCTCTACGGCGAGGGGATCTCCAGGGTCGGCGACATCCTGGATCTGGCGGTGGACAAGGGGATCGTGGACAAGAGCGGCGCCTGGTTCTCCTACGGCAGCGACCGCATCGGCCAGGGGCGGGAAAACAGCAGGATCTTCCTCAAGGACAACCCCTCCATTCTGGCGGAGATCGAAGGCAAAATCCTGGAGCAGGCCGGGCTTGCTCCGGCCCAGGCCGGCCAAGAAAGGGCATAGCCCATGGATCTGAACGACATTCTCACGATCGCGGTAAAGGCGAAGGGCTCGGACGTCCATATCAAGGCCGGGCTCCAGCCGGTGGTGCGCATCGACGGGACCCTGCGGCCCATCCCCAATGCGCCGCGTATGGCCGCGGACACCATCCGCGACATGGCCTACTCCATGATGAACCCGAAACAGCGGAAGCACTTCGACGAGTACTTCGAGGTGGACCTGGCCTACGGCATCCCCGGGCTCAGCCGCTTCCGCGTCAGCGCTTATTCGCAGCGCGGGTCCGTGGCCATGGTCTTCCGCATCATCGCCTTCGGGGTCCCCTCGTTCGAGAACCTCAACCTCCCGCCGGTCATCGAGAAGCTGAGCCTGGAGGAGCGCGGCCTGATCCTGGTCACGGGTACCACCGGCAGCGGCAAGTCCACCACCCTGGCCTCAATGATCGACTTCATCAACGAGCGCCGCACCTGCAACATCATAACGGTCGAGGACCCTGTCGAGTACCTGCACAAGGACAAGCGGAGCATCATCAGCCAGCGTGAGATAGGGTTCGACACCCTCACCTTCAGCAACGCGCTCAAAAGCGCCCTCCGCCAGGACCCGGACGTGATCCTGGTGGGCGAGATGCGCGACCTGGAGACCATCGAGACCGCCCTGACCGCGGCCGAGACCGGCCACCTGGTCATGTCCACCCTGCACACCCTGGACGCGGCCGAGACGGTGAACAGGATCATCTCGGTCTTCCCCCCCTACCACCAGCGGCAGGTGAGGATGCAGCTCTCCAACGTCATCAAGGGGGTCATCTCGCAGAGGCTGGTGCCGAGGGCCGACGGCCATGGGCGCGTCCCTGCCGTGGAGATCATGATCGGGACCGCCCGCATCCGCGAGTGCATCGACGACAAGGAAAAGACCAAGCAGATCACCGAGGCCATTGCCCAGGGGGTCACATCCTACGGCATGCAGACCTTCGACCAGTCGCTGATGAGCCTCTACACCAGGAAGCTCATCAGCTATGAGGAGGCGCTACGCCAGGCCAGCAACCCCGACGACTTCGCCCTGAAGATCTCCGGCATATCCTCGGTCTCGAACCTCACCTGGGAGCAGTTCGAGCACCAGGACAAACCGGAGGAGGGGGAAGAAAAGCTCACCATCGACAAGTTCGGCAATGGATGACGCCGGCCGCGCCCTCGGCATTGCGCTGGCGATGCTCTCCAGGCGCGACCACAGCGAGACCGAGGTGAGGCGCAGGCTTTCCGCCAAGGGCTTCCCCGACGAGGTCGTCGACCGGGTCCTGGCCCGGCTCGTGGAGGCCGGATACCTGGACGACCGGCGCTTTGCCCGGGTATTTGCCGAATCCGCCATCCGAAACGGCAGGGGATACGGCTACCGCCTCCGCTACGACCTGTCCCGGCGGGGCGTCGATGAGGCGATCATTACGGATGCCCTGGGCGAGCTCGGCGCCGAGTATGACGAGTTGGCTGTTTTGCACGGGCTGATGGCGAAGAGATTCGCCGACTTCGACCCGCTGACGGTGGACGGGCGTCGGAAGAGAAGGGTCATGGCCTACTTTCAGCGCCGCGGATTTTCACTGACGGCGATCTCACAGGTTATGCGGGATATGGAAGGGTGAACAGCCCTTTTGTTGTTTTATAGCCGTTTACCGCAGAGGTCTCTCCCTCGAAGGTAAATCTAAAAAAATACCCTGAACCATTTGAATGCTCTGCGGACCTCCGCGGTTTAAATGGGTTTATTCGTTTTTACTGGAGAACAGATGACTGGAAAAGAGATACGGGAACGATTCCTGAAATATTTCGCCGACCGGGGGCACACCATCGTCCCCAGCTCGAACCTGATACCGAAAAACGACCCCACGCTGCTGTTCACCAACGCCGGCATGAACCAGTTCAAGGACCTGTTCCTGGGCCACGAGAAGCGGGACTACGTCCGGGCCTGCAGCTCGCAGAAGTGCGTTCGTGCCGGTGGCAAGCACAACGACCTGGAGAACGTGGGCCGCACCGCCCGCCACCATACCTTCTTCGAGATGCTGGGGAACTTTTCCTTCGGCGACTATTTCAAGAAGGAGGCCATCGCCTTTGCCTGGGAATTCCTGACCGGGGACCTGGGTCTGGACAAGAACCGGCTCTACGTGAGCGTCTACAAGGACGACGACGAGGCCGCCCGGATCTGGCACGAACAGGAAGGGGTGCCCCTGGAGCGGATCTACCGCTTCGACGAGGACAACTTCTGGTCCATGGGTGACACGGGCCCCTGCGGACCCTGCACCGAGATCTTCTGGGACAACGGCCCCGAGACCGGTTGCGGCAGCCCCGACTGCGCGGTGGGGTGCGACTGCGACCGCTTCATGGAGATCTGGAACAACGTCTTCATGCAGTTCAACCGGGACGAGAGCGGAGCCATGACCCCGCTCCCCAAGCCGTCGGTCGATACCGGCATGGGGCTTGAGCGGATCTCCACGGTGATGCAGGGGGTAACCTCCAACTACGACACCGACCTGCTGCAGGGGATCATCCGCCACGTGGAAAAGCTCTCGGGCAAGCGCTACCGGGAGGACGAGAAGGACGACGTCTCCATGCGGGTCATCGCCGACCACTCCCGGGCCACCACCTTCCTGATCTGTGACGGAGTCCTCCCCAGCAACGAGGGGAGGGGCTACGTGCTGCGCCGCATCATGCGCCGGGCCGCCCGCCACGCCAAGATGCTCGGCTTCTCCGAGCCGCTGCTCTGCCACATGGTGGACGCCGTGACCGACATCATGGGGGACGCCTATCCGGACCTGCTCCAGCGGGGGGAGTATATCAGGAAAGTGGTCCGGGCCGAGGAGGAGCGGTTCGCCGAGACCCTGGACAACGGCCTCAGGATCCTGAACGACGAGGTCGCCTCCCTGAAGAAAGAGGGAAAAGCCGTGATCCCGGGCGACGTGCTGTTCCGGCTCTACGACACCTACGGCTTCCCGGCCGACCTGACCGCCGACATCGTGCGCAACGATGGGTTCACCATCGACGAGGCCGGTTTCGAGGCATGCATGGAGCGGCAGCGGGAGCAGGCCAGGGAGCACTGGAAGGGCTCCGGCGAGGAGCGGGTGTCGGCGGTCTACCGCGAGCTGGCGAACCGGGGTCTGCGCACCACCTTCACCGGCTACGACGAGCGGACCGCCTATTCGGTGATCAGCGCACTGCTGCGGGACGGCAACCCGGTTGAGGAGGCCCATGAGGGGGACGAGGTGGACCTCATCACCGAGGTCACCCCGTTCTACGGTGAGAGCGGCGGCCAGGCCGGCGACCGTGGGGAGATCTCCACCGGTGGAGCACACCTGGAGGTCTTTGACACCAAGAAACCCATACCGGACCTGATCGTGCACCGGGTACGGGTCAAGCAGGGGACCGTGCGGGTCGGCGAGGCCGCGGACCTGAAGGTCGCCTCGGACGACAGGAACGCCACGGCCCGCAACCACACCGCCACCCACCTGCTCCAGGCTGCCCTCAGGCAGGTGCTGGGCGACCACGTGAAGCAGGCGGGATCGCTGGTTGACCACGAAAGGCTCCGGTTCGACTTCACCCACTTCTCAGCCATGACCCCGCAGGAACTGCAGCGGGTGGAGGATCTGGTGAACCTCTACATCATGGACAATTCCCAGGTGACCGCCCGGGAGATGGAGATCGAAAAGGCCATGGAGAGCGGCGCCACCGCCCTGTTCGACGAGAAATACGGCGATACGGTCCGGGTGGTCCGGGTCGGGGAAGTCAGCGCCGAGCTGTGCGGCGGGACCCATGTCCATGCCTCGGGCGACATCGGCTCTTTCAAGATCGTCTCAGAGGCGGGGATCGCGGCCGGGGTGCGGCGCATCGAGGCCCTCACCGGCATGGAGGCGCTCCGCCATACCCGGCGCCTGGAGGAGGATCAGAAGCGGATCGCCTCCTTGGTGAAGGCCGAAGGGGGCGACACGGTGGAAAAGGTGATCCGGCTCGTCAACCGCCAGAAGGAGCTGCAGCGGGAGCTCGACACCCTGCAGGCGCGGCTCAACGCCTCCAAGTCCGCGGACCTGCTGGCCGGGGTGCGCGAGGTGGGCGGGGTCAAGGCCCTGGCCGTGAAGGTGGAGATTGACGACCCCAAGGGGCTGCGTGAGCTGGCCGATACGCTGAAGGACCGGGTCGGTTCCGGCGTTATCGCCATCGGCGCCGAAAAGGAGGGCAAGGCCACCCTGCTGGTGGCGGTCACCAGGGACCTCACCTCCCGCTTCAAGGCCGGCGACTTGATCAAGGGGCTCGCCCCCGTCATCGGCGGCAGCGGCGGCGGCAAGCCGGAACTGGCCCAGGCCGGCGGGAGCAGGCCCGAGAAGCTGGACGAGGCGCTGGAGAAGCTGTACGAGCTGCTGGGGTAGTGCGGAGGATGGGGGCCAAGGATGGCGGCCGGGGCGGGACTTTCCCGAAGCCCCTCGTAATCGGACGACGGACGTCCCGGTGAAAGGGACTGTCGGGATGAATCCGGGCGCTTTCCCCCGAACATGCATGGTGTCCGTACGAGAAGCTCCGTGAAAGTCCCGCCCCGGCCCTGACAGGCGTTTCCCGGGATGCGGCGGCGAGACAGTCCACCTTGTCGGGATATTCGTTGCCGGGGGCCGACGGGACAGTACAGCTGCTGAACAATCAGATTGGAGAAATTCCTTGCAAAAACTGATAGAAAAAGCCCATACCCTGCTGGAGGCGCTCCCCTACATCCGGCGCTTCAGCGGCAAGACCATCGTGATCAAGTACGGCGGCCACGCCATGTCCGACGAGACGCTGAAGCGCTCGTTCGCCCTGGACATCATCCTGCTCAAGTACATCGGCATCAACCCGGTGATCGTCCACGGCGGCGGACCCCAGATCAACGAGACCCTGAAGCGTTACGGCATCGTCTCTGATTTCGTGCGCGGGATGCGGGTCACCGACGCGGCCACCATGGGCGTGGTGGAGATGGTGCTGACCGGCCAGGTGAACCGGGAAGTGGTGGGTTACCTGAACCTGCACGGCGGCAAGGCCGTGGGACTGTCCGGCAAGGACGGCGGTCTGCTTCTCTGCAGGAAGCACCTCCAGCAGGTGCCCAGGGAAGACGGCACGGTGGAGAAGGTGGACATCGGCTTCGTGGGGGAGATCGTCAGGGTGGACCCGACCATCATCGAGACCCTGGAGCGGGAAAGGTTCATCCCGGTGATCGCTCCCATCGGGGTGGGGGCCGACGGCGAGAGCTACAACATCAACGCCGACCTGGTGGCGGGCAAGATCGCCGGGGCGCTCAAGGCCGAGAAGCTGATCCTGCTCACCGACGTGGCCGGCGTAAAGGACAAGGACGGCGAGCTGCTCACCAGCATCCCGTTTTCCCAGGTCTCCCGGCTTATCGACGACAATGTCATCGTCGGGGGCATGATCCCCAAGGTGACCTGCTGTCTCGATGCCCTGGAGGAGGGAACCGGCAAGGCGCACATCATCGACGGCCGAGTGGAGCACGCCGTGCTGCTGGAAATCTTTACCGACGTGGGCATAGGAACGGAGATCAGATCATGAATTCACAGCAATGGATTGAGAAAGCCGACCACTATATCATGAAGACCTACGGCCGCTACCCGCTGGTTCCGGTGCGCGGCGAGGGGTGCTGGCTGTGGGACGCTGACGGGAAGCGCTACCTTGACTTCCTGGCGGGCGTGGCGGTCAACAACCTGGGCCACTGCCACCCCCGGGTGGTGGAGGCACTGCGCAGGCAGGCCGGCGAGCTGATCCACTGTTCCAATTTCTACCATATTCCCCAGCAGATCGAGCTGGCCGAACTGCTCTGCGGGCGCTCCTTCGCGGACCGGGCCTTTTTCTGCAACAGCGGCGCCGAGGCCAACGAGGCGGCCATAAAGCTGGCCCGCAAGTACAGCAGAGAGAAGTTCGGGCCTGACCGCTACGAGATCATCACCGCGCTCTCCTCCTTCCACGGCCGCACCATGGCTACCATCTCGGCCACGGGCCAGGAGAAGGTGCAGCGCTTCTTCGACCCGCTACTGCACGGCTTCAAGCACGTGCCGTTCAACGACGCGGACGCCCTGCGGGCCGCCGTGACCCCCACCTGCTGCGCCGTGATGCTGGAGCCGATCCAGGGCGAGGGGGGGGTGGTCGCGCCGTCGCCCGAATATTTCCGGGAGGTCCGGGCCATCTGCGACCGGCACGACCTGATCCTGATCTTCGACGAGGTCCAGACCGGCATCGGCCGGACCGGTAAACTGTTCGCCTACGAGCATTTCGGTACGGCCCCGGACATCATGACCCTGGCCAAGGCACTGGCGGGAGGGGCGCCCATCGGCGCCATGCTGGCCCGCGAGGCCCTGGCCGGCTCGTTCACGCCCGGGAGCCACGGTTCAACCTTCGGCGGCAACCCGCTCATGGCCGCCGCCGCAGTGGCCGCGGTCCATGCGGTGCTGGAGGAGGGGGTGCTGGAAAACGCCGTGGCCATGGGGGCGTACCTGACCGGGCGCCTGGAAGGGCTGAAGGAGCGGTTCCCCTTCATCACCGAGGTGCGCGGCATCGGTCTCCTGATCGGCGCGCAGCTCTCCATTCCGGGTGCGGACATCGTGAAGAAGGCGCTCGAGCGGGGGCTGCTCATCAACGTGGCCCAGGAACGGGTGCTCCGGTTCGTGCCGCCGCTCATCGTCACCCGGGAGGAGATCGACCTGATGATCGGAATCCTGGAAGGGATCCTCACGGAGGTCTGACCGGTTTACCGTCATTGTCATCAGGGCGCGGCGATGCGCCCTTACATTGCAGCCAAAAGAGGGATACGACATGAAAAAGGACTTTCTGGCGCTCAACGCATTTTCCAAGAAGGAGCTGGACGGGCTGCTGGACCTGGCCCTGGAATTGAAGAAAAAGCGGAAGGACGGCGACAAGCACCGCATCCTCAAGGGAAAGACCCTGGCGATGATCTTCGAGAAGTCCTCCACCAGGACCCGGGTATCCTTCGAGGTAGGGATCTACCAGCTTGGCGGCCATGGCCTGTTCATCTCCTCCGGCACCTCCCAGATGGGGCGCGGCGAGCCCATCAAGGATACGGCCCGGACCCTGTCCCGCTACTGCGACGGCATCATGATCCGTACCTATGGCCAGGAGATCGTGGAGGAACTGGCCCGTTACGCGACGATCCCGGTCATCAACGGCCTCACCGACCTGTTCCATCCCTGTCAGATCATGGCGGACGTCATGACGGTCATCGAGCACAAGAAGGGATACAAGGGGCTCAAGTTCGCCTGGGTGGGAGACGGCAACAACATGGCCAACACCTGGATCGAGGCGGCCGCCATCTTCGGCTTCGACCTGGCCCTCGCCTGCCCGGACGGATACCTGCCCGACGCCAAGGTGCTGGAGTGGGCCCGCTCGGTCGCCAAATCGTCCATCGTCGTGACCGACGATCCGAGGGAGGCGGTGAAGGACGCGGACGTCCTCAACACCGACGTCTGGGCCAGCATGGGCCAGGAGCAGGAGCAGAAGGCCCGCGAAAAGGCGTTTGCCGGCTTCCAGCTCAACGCCGAAACGGTCGGGCTGGCGAAGAAGGACTGTATCGTGATGCACTGCCTGCCTGCCCATCGTGACGAGGAGATAACCGACGAGGTCATCGAGGGACCCAACTCGGTGGTCTGGGACGAGGCGGAGAACCGGCTCCACATCCAGAAGGCCATCATGGCCCGGCTCATGGGCGGGGCATAGCAGCCTGTTGAAAAACTACTGCGGAGGCCGTCTGCTGTGTTGCGCGGTGCTCGCACCCTCGCCTATCTAAGTGATATGTCTCGGGTGCTGCGCTCCGTGTGCCTTGCATCCGACCTTCCTCGTTACGTTTTTGAACAGCCTGCCGAGATCAGCGGACGGAGTGATTCGTCCTCCACATCAATAGATACAAGGAGTTTCAACATGGCCAAGCAAGAAGTGAAGAAGATAGTCCTCGCCTATTCCGGCGGTCTCGATACCTCCATCATCCTCAAGTGGCTCAAGAACGAGTACGGCTGCAAGGTGGTCGCCTTCTCGGCCGACCTGGGCCAGGGCGACGAGCTGGCCCCGATCCGGGACAAGGCCCTGGCCACCGGCGCGGACAAGGTCTACATCGACGACCTGCGGGAGGAGTTCGTCCGGGACTTCGTGTTCCCCATGTTCCGGGCCAACGCCATCTATGAGGGGCAGTACCTGCTCGGCACCTCAATCGCCCGGCCGCTGATTGCCAAGCGTCAGATGGAGATCGCGAAGATTGAAAAATGCGACGCCGTTGCCCACGGCGCCACCGGCAAGGGGAACGACCAGGTCCGCTTCGAGCTGGCCTGCTACCACTTCAACCCGGCCATCACCATCATCGCCCCGTGGCGCACCTGGGACCTGAACAGCCGCCAGGCCCTGCTAGACTACGCCAAGAAGAACGGCATCCCGGTGCCGGTCACCAAGAAACGTCCCTGGTCCTCGGACCGGAACCTGCTGCACATCTCCTTCGAGGGCGGGATCCTGGAAGACCCGTATGCCGAGGCGCCCGAGGAGATGTACGTCCTGACCAAGTCGCCGGAGAAGGCGCCCAACAAGGCCCAGTACGTGGAGATCGAGTTCAGGAACGGAAACGCCGTGGCCGTGGACGGCGAGAAGATGACGCCGGCCCAGCTCCTGGCCCACCTGAACTTCCTGGGCGGCCAGCACGGCATCGGCCGGGTGGACCTGATGGAGAACCGCTTCGTGGGGATGAAGTCCCGCGGCGTGTACGAGACCCCGGGCGGCACCATCCTGCGCGAGGCCCACATGGCGGTGGAGCAGATCACCATGGACCGGGAGGTAATGCACATCCGTGACTCCCTCATCCCCCGCTACGCCGAGATGGTCTACTACGGCTTCTGGTTCGCGCCTGAGCGGGAGATGCTCCAGGCCATGATCGACGAGTCCCAGAAGACGGTCAACGGCATGGCACGGGTGAAGCTCTACAAGGGGCTGTGCCGCACCGTGGGCCGCAAGTCCGACAGCGATTCCCTGTTCAACCCGGAATTCGCCACCTTCGAGGCGGACCAGGTCTACAACCAGCAGGACGCCGAAGGGTTTATCCGGCTGAACGCGCTCAGGCTGAGGATCCGGTCGCTGATGAAGGAAGGAAAGAAGTAAAATCAAGGGGTCAGATCTTGACATTTGACACAGCCAAAGCGGTGTCAAATGTCAAGATCTGACCCCTCCAGCAGGAGATATAATGTCCAAGGACAAACTCTGGGGAGGTCGTTTTTCCCAGCCCACCGATAAGTTCGTCGAGGAGTTCACCGCCTCCATCGACTTCGACAAGCGCCTGTACCGTCAGGACATCCGCGGCTCCATCGCCCATGCCCGCATGCTGGGAAGGCAGGGGATTATCCCCCGGCAGGACGTGGACGACATCGTCGCGGGCCTGGAGGACATCCTCTCCAGGATCGAGGCCGGGGAGTTCGACTTCTCCGTCTCCCTGGAAGACATCCACATGAACATCGAGGCGCGCCTGTCTGCCGCCATCGGCGAGGCGGGCAAGCGGCTCCATACCGGCCGCTCCCGCAACGACCAGGTGGCGCTTGACATCCGTCTCTATCTCAGGGACGAGATCGCCGAGGTCATGGACTACCTGGACCGCCTGACCGAGTCCCTGCTGTTCCAGGCGGAGAAGAACCTGGGCGTGATCATGCCGGGCTATACCCACCTCCAGGTGGCCCAGCCGATCCTGTTTTCCCACCACATGCTGGCCTACGTAGAGATGTTCCGCCGCGACCGTGGGAGGATGGAGGACTGCCGCAGGCGGCTGGACGCGCTCCCCCTGGGGTCCGGTGCCCTGGCCGGGACCACCTTTCCCATCGACCGGGAATTCGTGGCCGCCCAACTGGACTTCCCCGAGGTGACCCGCAACTCCCTGGACTCGGTCTCGGACCGGGACTTCGCCCTGGAGTTCATGTCGGCCTCGTCCATCCTGATGATGCACCTGTCGCGCTTCTCCGAGGAGCTGATCATCTGGTCCACCAGCGAGTTCGACTTCATCGACCTCTCGGACTCCTTCTGCACCGGCTCGTCCATCATGCCCCAGAAGAAGAACCCGGACGTGCCGGAGCTGGTCAGGGGAAAGACCGGCCGGGTGTACGGTAACCTGATGGCGCTGCTGACGGTCATGAAGGCGCTGCCGCTGGCCTACAACAAGGACATGCAGGAGGACAAGGAGCCCCTGTTCGACACCATCGACACCGTCAAGGGGAGCCTCAAAATCTTCGCCGACATGATCCGCGAGATGCGGGTCAAGGCCGATGTCATGCGGGAGGCGGCTGCCCGCGGCTTCTCCAACGCCACCGACGTGGCCGACTACCTGGTCCGGACCGGGATGCCGTTCCGCGAGGCCCACGAGGTGGTGGGGCGGTCGGTCCGCTACTGCATCGAGCAGGGCAAGCGGTTGGAAGCACTCTCCATGGAGGAGTGGAAAGGGTTCTCCAATCGCATCGGTCCGGATATCTACGACGCCATTACCCTGGAGGCCAGTGTCAACGCCCGCCGCGCCACCGGCGGCACCGCCCTGGAGCGGGTGCGGGCCGAGATTGAAAGGGTGAAGCGTCTTCTCCTCAACCCGGAGTCCCGATGAAAAAGACACTCTTACTTCTTTCCGTGCTGGTACTGCTCTCCGCCTGCGGCAAGCGCGGCCCCCTGGTGGCGCCCGAGACGCTGGTGCCGGCACCCATCAAGGACCTCAAGGTGGAGCAGAAGGGGAACCGGTTCCAGGTCTGCTGGTCTGCTCCGGGCCGGGAGGAGTGGGGCGGTCCGCTTACGGACCTTGCCGGGTTCCGGGTGTTCCGCCGGGAGGTCCTTCCTCCTGACGAGGATTGCGAGACCTGTCCCTCTGCCTATCGCCAGGTGAAAACGGTCGATCCCGAGTATCTTCGGGACGTGCTCCGGTACGGCTCCCTTTATTGCTTCTTCGACACCGAGCTCACGGACGGAAAGACCTACCAGTACAAGGTGATCTCGGTTGACGCGGAAGGGGCTTCAAGCCAGGACTCCAACAAGGTCCGCAGGAAGAAGGCGGCTCCGGTTCCGCCACCCCGGCTGTCCGCCGTGCCTGCACCCAGGGGAGTGATGCTCCAGTGGAAACAGGATGCGCTCCCGGTGGGGGGGGTACTGGAAGGCTTTGCCGTGTATCGCCGGCAGGAGGGAGAGGGGTTCATGCCGCTCTCCCCGCTTACGGTGGTCAAGGCCGATGCCGCCGGCTTCGAGGACCCGGGCATGGAGCATGGTATGCCGTACCGCTATGCCGTCAGGACCGTGGCCGTGATCGACGGGGAAAAGGTGGAGAGCGACCTCTCCAACGAGGTCGAAGGGATGTTCTCCCTCTCGGAATAGGGCCGCGAACCGGCCAATCTTTTTGACATTTTCCAGCCCGTGTGTTACAAAAAACCACTTTTTGGGGACTCGGATAATACTGCCCGGAGGATTCAATGCATCATTTTCAATACAAGGGTGATGAACTGTACGCCGAAGAAGTTGCCGTAAAGGATATCGCGGCACAGGTCGGGACACCGGTTTACATCTATTCCCACGCGACCCTTGAACGTCATTACCGCGCCATGGACGGGGCATTCGCTGCCGTTCCCCATACCATCTGCTATTCCATGAAGGCCAACTCCAACCTGGCGGTCCTGAAGACCTTCTTCGGCCTGGGGGGAGGGGTCGACATCGTGTCCGGCGGAGAGCTCCATCGCGCCATGGTGGCCGGGGTGGACCCGGCAAAGGTGGTCTATTCCGGCGTGGGAAAGAAGGACGACGAGATCGAGTATGCCCTGAAGAGCGGCATCCTCATGTTCAACGTGGAATCCGAGGAGGAACTGGACCGTATCGACCTGATCGCCGGCCGTCTCGGCACGAAGGCCGGTATCGCCATCCGGGTCAACCCCGACGTGGACCCCGAGACCCATCCATACATCACCACCGGCCTGAAAAAGGCCAAGTTCGGCATCAATATCGAGCGCTCCCTTGAGCAGTACAAGCGGGCCGCCGGGATGGCCAACCTGGACGTCATCGGGATAGACTGCCACATCGGCAGCCAGCTCACCAAGGTCTCCCCCTTCGTCGACACGGTCAGGAAGCTGAAACGCCTCATTGCCGGGCTCAGGGAGTCGGGCATACACCTCAAGTATTTCGACCTGGGGGGCGGTCTCGGCATCACCTACAGCGACGAGGCGCCGCCGCTGCCGGCCGAATACGGCGAGGCCATCACCGCCGAGACCAGGGACCTGGGGCTCCACCTGCTGTTCGAGCCGGGCCGGAACCTGGTGGGGAACGCCGGCATCATGGTCGGCCGCTGCCTGTACGCCAAGCAGGGCGAGGAGAAGAACTTCGTGATCGTGGACGCGGCCATGAACGACCTGGCCCGCCCCTCCCTGTACGGTTCGTACCACGGCGTCCAGGCCGTGTGCAGGGACCAGCAGGGGACCATCGTGGCCGATATCGTGGGTCCCATCTGCGAATCGGGCGATTTCCTTGCCAAGGACCGGGAGATGCCCGCGTTCCGCCAGGGGGACCTGATCGCCTTCATGTCGGCCGGGGCCTACGGCTTTGCCATGAGCAGCAACTACAACAGCCGTCCCCGCGCGGCCGAGGTGATGGTCAAGGGCGCCGCCTTCGAGGTGGTCCGCGAGCGGGAAAAGGTCGAGGATTTGATCCGGGGGGAAAGGATCCCGTCATTCTTGTAGTAATCAAGGGGTCAAGTAATCAAGACCTGACCCCCTAAATGGAGGCACACATGTTCAAGGGGAGTATCGTCGCCATCGTGACCCCGTTCAAAAACGGGGAGATCGATGAGGAAACTCTTAGGGGGCTGGTCGAGTTCCAGATCGAGAACGGCACGGACGGCATCGTCCCGTGCGGCACGACCGGCGAGGCGTCCACCCTCGACTACGATGAGCACGACCGGGTCATAGAGATTGTTGTCCAGCAGGCGAAAAAGCGGGTTCCGGTCATCGCCGGCACCGGCTCCAACTCCACCAAGGAGGCGATCGAGATCACGGAGCACGCCAAGCGGGTCGGCGCCGACGGGGCGCTCCTGGTGACCCCCTACTACAACAAGCCGACCCAGGAGGGTCTGTACCGCCACTACAAGACGGTGGCCGAGGCGGTCGCCCTTCCCCAGGTCCTGTACAACGTGCCCGGCAGGACCGGCGTCAACATGCTGCCCGAGACCGTGGCCCGCCTGGCGGACGTCCCCAACATCGTCGGCATCAAGGAGGCATCCGGCTCGCTGCAGCAGGTGTCCGAGATCCTGTCGCTCTGCGGCGACAGGATCGAGGTCCTTTCCGGCGACGACTTTGTCACCTTCCCCATCATGGCCTGCGGCGGCGGCGGGGTCATCTCGGTGACCGCCAACATCATGCCGAAGGAGGTGGCTGGCCTGGTTGACGCCTTCAACGCGGGCGATCTGGAGGAGGCGCGCAGGCTGCACCTGAAGCTCCTCAGGATCAGCAACGCCATGTTCATAGAGACCAACCCGACCCCGGTCAAGACCGCCCTCGGGCTGATGGGAAAATGCGACGACGAGGTGCGGCTGCCGCTGGCGCCCATGTCCGAGGCAAACACCGCGAAACTGGCGGCCGTCATGAGGGAATACGGGCTGATATAAATCCGGCAAAGGGCACGGGGCAAAAGGCTAAGGGAAAATATGGTCCTGCGGCTTGTGCCCTGCACCCGCTTTGGAGGTGTGCCATGATAAAAGTAGCTGTCAGCGGGGCGGCCGGCCGGATGGGGGGCCGGGTCATCACCGCGGTGAAGGAAGACGAGGCACTGGAACTGTCCGGCGCCCTGGAGCGCCCCCTCCATCCCTCCCTGGGAATGGACGCCGGGTTCGCGGCCGGGTGCGGCGCCCTGGGGGTGCCGATCATCGACGACCTGAACGCACTGGTGAAGGGGTGCGACGTGCTGATCGACTTTTCCGCGCCCACGGTCTCCCTGAAAAACCTGGAGGTGTGCGGGCTCAACGGCAAGGCCATGGTCATCGGCTCCACCGGGTTCAGTCCCGGGGATAAGGCCCTGGCCATGGAGCTGGCGCGTTCGATTCCGGTGGTGCTGGCGCCCAACATGTCGGTGGGGGTGAATGTGGTGTTCAAGGTCCTGGCCGACGTGGCCCGGATCCTGGGCGACGACTTCGACGTGGAGATCGTCGAGGCCCACCACAAGATGAAAAAAGACGCGCCTTCCGGCACCGCCGTGCGCATGGGCGAGGTGGTCGCCGCGGCCCTGGGACGTGATTACAACAAGGCGGCCAACTTCCATCGCGAGGGGATCTGCGGAGAGCGTACCAGGGAAGAGATCGGCATGCAGACAATCCGCGGCGGGGACATCGTGGGCGACCATACCGTCTATTTCATCGGCATGGGCGAACGGATCGAGATCACTCACCGGGCACACACCCGGGACATGTTCTCCCGCGGCGCGGTCAGGGCGGCCAAGTGGGTGGTCAATCAGAAACCGGGGTTGTACGATATGCAGGACGTGCTCGGGTTACGCTAGTGTCCTGTGCGGTTAGTTCACCGCAAGAATTCCGAGGAATTTTGGTTTCTGGCAAGGCGCGGCGACACAGGCCTAGCGGGGTCTAAGCCGAGGAGCCGGAACGCGGCCAGGGGCCAAAAGGCCCGGAATTGTAAGGAAGGAATTAGCCGCACAGGACACTAGGAAGAACGCCGCTTTTGACTCGGCCTGTGGCCTCGCCCTTCGGGCATCCTTCGCTGTCCAATTCCGCGCGGCGGAATTGTGGGCAATCTCTGCGTTGCCTCCGTCATCGCTTGTGCGACGTAGTGCGACTACGTCTCCGCGCTCTTCCTCGACGCCTTGACCTTGCCTCAAAACCGACGTCCCTATCTGCGAGACATGGTGTCAATGCCGCTTTGCGCGGCATTTCTTTTATCTCTTATTCCGGAGGATTTCACTGAATGGCTCTTATCAACGACAACTACCTCAAACTGAAGGCAGGTTACCTGTTCCCCGAGATCGGACGCCGGGTCAAGGCGTTCGCCGAGGCAAACCCCCAGGCCAAGGTGATCCGCCTCGGCATCGGCGACGTGACCCGGCCGCTGCCGCCGGTCATCCTGAAGGCGTTCCACGACGCCGTGGACGACCTCTCCCGCGTGGATACCTTCGCGGGCTACGGCCCGGAGCAGGGGTACGACTGGCTGATCGACGCGGTCATCGAGAAATCATACAAGCCCCTGGGCGTCTCCCTCAGGACCAACGAGGTTTTCATCTCCGACGGTTCCAAATGCGACTGCGCCAACATCCTGGACATCTTCGCCCTGGACAACAGGGTTGCCATCGGTGACCCGGTCTACCCGGTCTACAACGACACCAACGTCATGATCGGCCGCACCGGCGATGCGGACGAGAAGGGCTACTACCAGGGGATCGTCTATCTCCCCTGCACCGAGGCAAACCACTTCATCCCGTCCCTGCCGTCCGAAAAGGCGGACATCATCTATCTCTGTTTCCCCAACAACCCGACCGGCGCGGTCGCCACCAGGGAAGAGCTGAAGAAGTGGGTCGATTACGCCCTGGCCAACAACGCCGTGATCTTCTTCGACGCAGCCTACGAGGCGTTCATCACCGATCCCTCCATCCCCCACTCCATCTACGAGGTGGAGGGGGCGCGCAGGTGCGCCATAGAGTTCCGCTCCTTCTCCAAGACCGCCGGCTTCACCGGCGTGCGCTGCGGCCTGGTGGTCATCCCCGAAGAGTTGACCGGCGCCACCGCAGCAGGCGAGCCGTACAGCCTGAACAGGCTCTGGCTGCGCCGCACCACCACCAAGTTCAACGGCGCCTCCTACCCGGTCCAGAGGGCCGCAGCGGCGGTCTACACCGACGAGGGGTGGCGGCAGACCAAAGAGGTCATCGATTACTACATGGAGAACGCCCGCATCATCCGCGAAGGCCTGGCGGCAGCCGGGCTGACCGTCTACGGCGGGGTCAATGCCCCCTACATCTGGCTGAAAACTCCCAACGGTCTGACGTCCTGGGATTTCTTCGACCGGTTGCTGACCGAGTGCCACGTGGTCGGCACCCCGGGGAGCGGCTTCGGGCCCAGCGGCGAGGGATTTTTCCGGCTCTCCGCCTTCGGCAACCGCGAGAACGTGGAGGAGGCGGTCGACAGGATACGCAAGAATCTTAAGTAGGGTACCAACGGGAAAGGCGGCCATTCGGTCGCCTTTCTCATTTCCGGAGCAGGCAAGGTTCAGGGGGGGCGCCCCGGTCCGTTGCCGGCTTTTCCATATTCCCAACCTTTGGCACACAATTGTTTTTACTCACCCGCCTGATAGGGTTTGCCACCTTTTTCTGTTCCCATCTCCGCATCCCTGTCCTTCCCCTGTTTACCGCATAGCCGGAGGGGCCATAGCGCTTCCACCCCTGGCATGCTTTCCGCCGCTGATGCGGAAACGTCACCTCGGTAACCCTTGATCCCCGACGTTGCTTTCGGTTGCGCGTGACGTGGAAACGTAGCCGGCTTCAAATCCGGAACGATGATTCCGTTAATAAGTATTGCTTATTTTTTGCATTTGTGTAAAGTTTTTACGAGGCAAACGGTGTTTTGGTGTGGTAGTCTGCAATTGATTTGGCCCAGACAGCCTAAACGCTTTAACGAAGGGGGTGATGCCGTTACGTCTGGTTTCCTCCAAGGAGGGATTAGCCCTCAAGAGGGGGCGATGCTGATCGTTCATATTCATGTAATGGCATGTTGATTCGGATGTTTTCGGGATCTGGAGCGTTTCCGGCATGATCGGAAAAACAAAAGACAGGAGGAAAGTTATGCGCTCAGTGAAACACCTTTTTCTGGCGATTATCGCGGTAACGGCTCTGATACTCGGCGGATGCGGGGATGACGACGACACGATAGTGGTGCTCTCCTATAACGGCAAGTTCCTGTATGTGAACAACTCCGCAACCGAGAACGCTGTTTCGGGCTTTGCCATCAGGGCGAACGGCGCTCTGGTGGAACTGGCAGGCTCACCCTTTGCCACCGGCGGTGCCGGCATCGGCGATTTATATGCCGCAAACCCTATTGCCATCGCCCGCTCCAAGAAGCTGCTTTTTGCCGCAAATACGACTGATAGCACTGTCACCTCTTTTACCATCAATTCGAATACCGGCGCGCTGACTCCGGTTGGACTGCCGGTTGTCAGCGGCGGGACCATGGGCGGCGGCGGGAGCCTTGCAGTGGACGATGATGAGAACTTCCTGTTTGTGGGCAATGAAACTACAGGGGACGTGTCGGTGCTTTCCATCGCGGCTGATGGTACGCTGACCCCGGTGCCGGGCTCGCCCTTCGCCTTGGGCGCCGGTTTTGGGCCGGACGGGATCACCTTGAACCCCGTTGGGGACACCCTTTACGTTGCGGGGTCCGGCAGCAATTTCCTCGCGGTGCTGGATGTGGCGTTTGACGGCTCCCTGACCCACATAGCCGGCTCTCCGTTCGCCTATACCGCGGGTGGAGCTATCACCTCTTTTGTGCTTTCTTCGTCGACCAGGGGATTTTCAGCCGCTACGGGCGGGGTTCTCGCCAGCTACGATATCGATGCGGACGGCGCGCCGGCCCTTCTC
>Ga0228535_1001308_pt1 | contig 40516 bp, 43 predicted proteins | sample SJ1metagenome_FD_168457 | JGI IMG/M metagenome (GOLD analysis project Ga0228535, IMG submission 168457) | Enriched culture of PCE-dechlorinating microbial communities from Ithaca, New York, USA - SJ1 | ecosystem: Engineered > Modeled > Simulated communities (microbial... > Unclassified | place... | reverse complement strand
GTCCGCTTCGGGCTTCGTGTGCGAAAGGCCATACACACGGGCACCCTCGTCCCGGAAGCGGATGGCGATCGCGAGCCCGATGCCCCGCGACGCCCCTGTGACGATACATACCTGACCAGACAACAGTCCGCTCATGGACAAGCCTCCTTTGTGCTAGAGCGAGAAAGAAACAAGCGCGTCGAGCGTGCCCGTCGCGATACAGGAGACCGGCGAACCCGAGGCCTTCCAGAGACCTGTGAGGACGTTTCCGGGGCCCGTCTCGAGGCACTGGTCAAAACCATCGGCCGTGATGTTCGATTCTTCGTCGATCCAGCGCACGGGAGAAATGATCTGCAATGAGGCGGAGCGCTTTGCTTCTGACCCGCTGAGCATTTTCTTCCCGGTGACATTGGAATAGAGATTGATTTTGGGGTCAGAAAAGGCTGTCGCTTCGACAAGCTCCTTAAAGGCTTCGTAGGCTTCCTGCATGAGCGGAGAATGGAAGGCGCCCGACACTTTGAGGCGGATGACACGCCTGGCTCCTGCCTGGCGGAGCTTTTCCTCCGCAATGGCGATATCTGCTTCCGTGCCGGAGATTACACACTGGACAGGACTGTTGTAATTCGCTATCCAGCACTGTTTTAATCCGGCCTCCAGTATCACCTGCTCGATTTTTTCAGGGGAAAGATAGAGCACTGCACTCATTGTCGAACCGCCGGAATGGTTTCCCGCTTCATCCATCAGTCTGCCCCGCTCGGCGACCAGACGGAACATATCGTAGAGGCTTATGACGCCCGCTTCGGCCAGTGCCGGCCATTCACCGACAGAGAAGCCCGCGGCGCCGGCAGGCTTGATGCCGTGTTCCTTCGCGGAGAGTGCCGCCGCCGCCCCGGCGGTGACCATTGCGATCTGCGTGTTTTTCGTCTGTCTGAGCGTCTCTTCATCGCTCTCGAAGAGCAGTTTTTTCAGATCCATTGAGGCGGCATCCGACGCAGACTGAAACAGGTCGCGCACGGCCTTGCTTGTCTCGTAGAAATCTTTGGCCATGCCTGGGAACTGCGCTCCTTGGCCGGGGAAAAGAAAGCACGTTTTCATAAGCCCTCCATGCATATAGTCGCAAGCTTTACATTTTCTCAGAATCTGTCAGAATTGTCAAAGCGTTTTATACAACACGCTGCCGGCCTGCACAAATCCGTGCGCGGACGCTTCCTCCGATATCGGCGGGGGGAAAAGCGGACCTTCGAGCACCATGAAGGCCATGCCTGTTTTTGAGGCATATGCGGCGATGGTGTCGATGAGCGGCCAATCGATGCTCAGCATTGCGCTCTCCTTGCTTCCGAAAATTCCCTCTACAATACAGAGCGGCCGGGTCTGAAAGACCTGAAGCATAAAAATGCCGAACATAAGCGGATTTATGCCGTCGATCGTTGCAAAGGCAATAAATAGCGAGTCCTGTGAGAGCCGTGCCTTCTCGAGCAGGGCCGAAATCGACCATGAACGGAGGGCCAGCGGCACCGACGCGAAGCTCTCCTCTGCATAGGCAGAGAGGAAAGTCTCAAGGCTGAAGGGGATGTCCCTGATGGACAGCACTTTGAATTCGATCTCCGAGGCAAGGATGTCGCCTATATCCTCGGGCTCTTCCCTGAGCTTTTCGAGCTTCTGTTCATCGTGCAGGGACCCGATCCACTCTTCGACGACAGGGCGCATGGCCCGGAGTTTGAAGTCCTGGAAACGACGGAAAAGAGCCTCATCGGCTGAAAGCGCCTGCCGGAAGGCCTTGAATACACCTTTGCCGCGGCGCAGGGCAGCATTGAGTGCCAGTTTAAGCTCGGGAGGTGAGGCAACGGTCGCTGCAAAGGCTTCAAGGATCGCAAAGCCCCGCCTGGAATCCCAGAGGGGAGGTTGTACATATCGCTCGGAGGGAACATCGGAAATGATACAATCGCCTGTTTCGAGATCGATGAGCAGCTCGTTGGACTGATCCTCCATGGCAAAGATGATTCGCTCCAGAACAGCATCGGTCAGCTGAAACATAGATGAATTGTAAACCACATCCGTGAATCTATGGAAGGGTGACAAGCCCTGGTGTATACTGAAACAAATGATTTCGAACATGCATGTGCACTCCCGCTTTTCGGATGGCATGTCCTGGCCGGAAGAGATCGCCCTTGAGGCAGCGCGCTTAGGCCTCGATCTGGTTGCGCTCACTGATCATGACACGATGGCCGGCGTATCTCGGTTTGTCCGGGCCTGCGAATCGAGAGGCCTTACGGCGATTCCCGCCTGCGAAATCGACGTATATGAATCCCAAATTGATTACAAGAGTGAGCTTTTGGCATATTTCCCCAATTTCGACGCCGAGAACTGGGCTCCCCAGACCAGGGAGCTCCTTCGGCGCTCTCTCCAGAAGCGCAGGGCGCGGCTTGAGTTTTTTATCGATTCGGCGAAGGAGCTGTATCCCGACAAAGAACTTTCGTTTCAGGACCTTTTCAAGGACAAGACGGGGTTCGACTTCGATGAGGCGCTTGCCAATGAAATTTCCTGGAGCAAGGTCGACTTCTTTCTCTATTTGAAGGCGCGGCGTTGCGTCGATCCTGACATGAACTATAAGGCTTTCAAAAAAAGATTTTTTGCGAACGGCCTCATGAAGAAATACAAGCTTGAGAAACCGGATGTCGCTTCGGTCGTGCAGGCTGTCCATGCGGACAATGGTTTTGTGGTGATTCCCCACATTGGGCACAGGTGGGACGACGACAGCGCGCTCATGTACAAGGAGACTGAAAAACTGCGCCTGCTGCTGGGGTGGTTTCGGCGGGCAGGCATAGACGGCGTCGAATTGTACTGGTACAACAGCGAGTTCAAGAGTGCAAGAATCAATGGCCTGGTGCGCGAGATTGCCAAGCCTCAGGGGTTTTTCTTTAGTTATGGTTCGGATTGCCACGGTCCGGGTTCAGGCAAACACACCATTATGAAATTCAAGGGAAATTTCGACGGATTCCCGGGCAGGAAGAGTAGATCATGATCCGATTGTGCGCGTTTTTGGGGAATTACGGGAAAGAATATCACAACCACCGGCACAATGTGGCCTGGCTTTTTCTCGAATCGATGCGGATCAATGCGGACCTGCAGTGGAGTTCGAAATTCAAGGGCAGCGTTGCGCAGGCCGGTTTGGGGCCGGAGAAAGTGTATTTCCTGAAGCCCCATACATTCATGAATTTATCGGGAGAAAGCGTCATCGAGGCGGCGCGTTTCTCCCGGTGCGGGCCGGAAGAAATTCTTGTGGTGCACGATGAGCTCGAAATGCAGTTTGGCTCCTTTGGCTACAAGTTTTCGGGCGGCCTCGGGGGGCACAACGGCTTGCGCTCTCTGGAACAGCACCTGGGGACGAGGGATTTCTGGAGGTTGCGCTTTGGCATTGGCAGGCCCGATCACGATGATGTCGCCGGGTACGTGCTTTCGCCTTTCACCGGCGAGCAGTTCGATTTTTTGAAGACAGCGGTGTTCCCTGAGGCCGAGAGGACTTTTTATGCCCTGTTCTCCGAGGGGATTGAGGGATTCGAGGTTCGCTATAAAAAAGTGCTGCTCCCTTCTCCCGCGCAAAGTTCTTAAAAAATCATGCGCGAGAGCGTCGAATCGCTTTTGCGCCAATCCGGGTCGACGGCGACCTGCAACTGCAGCTTGATGGGATAATCGAAGAGCCCTTTGAGGTCCGCCTCAGCTTCCTCGCGGATGCGCTTTATTACGGACCCCTGGCGTCCGATAACGATGGCTTTCTGGGAATCGCGCTCCACAAGGATATCAAAGCGCGCAAACAGCACGCCGTCGGCCCGCTTGGAAGATTCCCGGTATGCGACGGCTATTGCGTGAGGCAGTTCATCGCGCGTGTGCAGTATGGCTTTTTCCCGAATAATTTCGCCGATACGGAACACGGGCTCCTGATCGGTGTAGATTTCCTCCGGATACCAGAGGGGCCCCTCGGGTGCAAGCAGAAACAGCGCATCGAGGAGGGCGTCCAGGTTCGTGCCCTGCGCCGCAGATATGGCGATGCGCTTTGCGTTCGGCAGGCGCGGTATGACGAATTCTTCGACAAAGAGGGGCCTGGCTTCAGGATGGTCGACTTTATTGATTGCAATGACGATCCGCCCGCTTTCCTTGGTGAGCAGCCCGATGATGGCTTCTTCTTCCTTGCCGGGCTCTCGCGTTGCGTCGATGACGTAGAGGATCAGGTCCACATCCGGGAGCGACTGCAGGACAAGTTCACGGAGCTTGAGATTGAGCTTTTTATCCGAGATATGGTACCCCGGGGTATCGACAAAGATGAGTTGGCCCTGCGGGCGCGTTACGATACCGCGGATTGCATTGCGCGTCGTTTGGGGGACGGAGCTGACGATAGAGACCTTTGCGCCGCAGAGCGCATTGAGAAGCGTGGATTTGCCGGCCGAGGGCCTGCCGATAATGGCGACAAATGCAGATTTTGGCATCCCAACCTCCTTTGCGGTGACTGTTATGAGAGTTCGGGCTGCTCGAGCTGCGCGTAGATTTCGGGTGGCGGCTCATTCATCCAGAGCTTGTACTGACCGGCAGCCTGATAGCACAGCATTTTATAGCCGTTGATAGTGCGGCAGCCCGCCGCTTCGGCCCGTTTCAGAAGCATGGTCTTTGAGGGGTGATAGATAAGGTCGAACACGGTTTCCGAGCCCCTGAATTCGTAAAAGCCGATCGGGTCACTTTCGCCTTTCATGCCGACACTTGTCGCCTGTACAATGAGATTGGAATACTCAGAGATTTGATCGGCCGCCCTGTCATCGAGGTGGGCATATGAGAAATCGTATTTTCTGGCCAAATCGCGGCCGGCGCTGTAGGTCCGGTTGAGAATGAGCACGCGTGCGCCCTTGCGGAACAGGGAGAGCGCGATCGATTTCGCGGCGCCGCCGGCGCCCACTATCGTCGCCCGAGAGCCGGAAATATCCTGTTTGCCGATAAATCCCAAAAGACTGCGCTCGAAACCATCTGCATCGGTGTTGTAGCCGGCCCAGGCCGAATCCCGCCACACAAGCGTATTGCAGGCGCCGATGCGTTTTACATCGGTGGAATGGAAGGAGAGGAAGGGCAGCACATCCTCCTTAAAGGGCACCGTGATCGCAGCGCCTTTGCCGCCGAGCAGCTCGAGTATCCTGAGTCCTTCGGAGAAAGAATCGACAGGCGTGGGGATGAGGAGGGCGTTTTTGTCCATTTTTCTGAAGGCTGTGTTGTGGAGATATGGCGAGAGGGATTGGGCTATGGAATGCTGGCCGATTAGGGAATAGATCGCCGTGTCGGAGTCGACAAGGTCGAAGTTGTAGATACTGACGAGGTCCTGAGGGTCGAAATGGCCGGGGGCTGCCGTCTCCATTCCGCACTTCAGGGGACTTGCATATGTCCACAGTGAGCCCAGACGCCATGCCAGGAGACGGGAGGCAACGCCATATGGGCCGCTCGCGATGAGTATTTGATCGCGTTTCTCTCTCTGTAGAGACCACTCCAGAAAGCGGATAAAATCGGCGGAATTTTGGGGGTTGACGGTGAGCTTGGGAATTTCGTCCTCTTCCCACGTCAGTTTCTCGTATGCAGTGTCGAGATTTTCAGGTAGGCCGTTGCGATAGATGAGAGAGCGGACGATGCGGGTGCCGAAGGTGCGGCAGGCCTCCTCAACCACGGGGGCCCTGAAGTCGTATTCGAGATCGACAAAGGCATAGTTGGCGTTTGCATCGGCCATTGGGAAAGAGAGCGCTTTTGCAAAGAGCACAAGGCGGACGCCCTCTCCGTCTTCGAATTTGCCGCCGTCCTGGTGTCGCCGGATGGTGAGAATGCAGGGGAGACCCGCTTTTTCGGGAAATGAACGGATATAGAAGCGTTCGCTTGGATCCAGACAGTCGGCCCTCAGCTCGACGTAGTCCACAATCGGCCGATACTGTTCGAGGATGCGCAGATCTTCTGCGATTGTTGTCCCCGTCAGACAGATGCAAATTTTGGGCTTATCCTGCTCTTCCATATAACTTCGTCACCTCTGGCTTGCGCGGCTCTTATGCATTGTCATGCGCCGGCATTTTTGTCTATAGTTTACACAGGAGCGAAAACTAAAGTATATTACCACATAATCCATTGTTTTATCAGACAACAGGAGTGGTTTTGTGCCGGATGATATCGCAGCCTCCAAATTTAACGAAAAGACCCTCGAGGCCTTTCTCGAAGGATTACTCGAAGAATTGAAACATCCTCAGGATGCAAAGCTTCTCGAAGAAGTGCGGAGAGCTTTCAGAAAGAAAGTACCTTTCCACCTCCGTTCCTATGCCTCAGCGCTCATGATACTTCGCGCCGCAGGCATATATCGGCCCAAGCCGTCCAAAAGGCTGTCCCAGGAGCCTGTGGAGCAGCCGCGCGTAGAGCAGAGGCAGGAAGCGCAGAATAGGGAAACGGTGTCGCTCTTTGTGTCCATGGGCAAACGGCATCATCTCAAGCCTCTGGAGTTGAAGAAGAAGATTGCCGAGCGGACGGGTTTGTCCCAGGATACGCTGGGCCGCGTGCATTTATTGGAAAATTATTCTTTTATCGAAGTTCCTGCAAATGAAGCCCATAGAATCGTGTCCGCGATGGCTGGCACTGAACTCAACGGCCGGGCCCTGGAAATAAAACCTGCAAAAAAACGCTCCGAATCATTTTCCGAAGGACAGTGACACGTGGCATCGACTGTTTGGCGACTCAAAGTGGGCCCTATTGGAGAAAATTGCTACATTGTGGCATCGGAGGGGACGGTTCTCGTTGTAGATCCGGGAGCGGAGCCTGAAAAAATTTATTCTTTCTTGCAGACGCATGAGCTTGTGCCCGGCATGGTGGCGCTGACCCATGGCCACCTTGACCATACTGCCGCAATCCCGGGCCTTTTCGAGATGCTGGGGACGGAGCTTCCGATTGCCATTCACCCCGATGATGCCCACTATCTTGGAGAAGAAGGAGAGGGAACAAATCGCGAGCTCTTCGAAGCGATCGGCGCTCCCTCATACTTCCATTCATTTTGGAAACCTTTGCCTGAAGCTGCGGTTCTTCTGTCAGAAGGAATGACGGTTCCAGGCACGAGTCTGCTTGTGATCCATACTCCGGGGCACAGCCGGGGTTCAATTTGCCTCTATGAAGCGGTGCTCAATGCGGGCTCGTACGGATTGGAAGATGGGGCATGGGAGACCGGCGCCGAGCGGTCTTCGGGCTGGTCCTGTCTGATTTCGGGAGATACGCTCTTCCGGGATGGAGCCGGGCGGACCGATGCGCCGGATTCCGACCCTGTTGCCCTCGAACGCAGTCTGAAAAGACTTGCATCTTTTTCATTTGCCACGCTGGTGTTTCCCGGGCATGGTCCGCGGACCACAATAGGCCGGGAACTCTCTGCGGCATTTCGCGGTTAATCACATGCAAAGGATTTATTTAGGATGAAGTTTTCAAAAGCATTTTCATTGCGATGGCTGGCGGCGGCCCTATTGTTTGCCGCAGGAACCATTGCGGGACCGTCCCTCTACGCTGAAGAGCTGGGCAAGACCGATTTCGTGCTGGGCACGGTCTGTACCGTTCGCCTCATCGACGGGGGCAACAATGCGACACTCAACGAAGCTTTTGCCCGTTTGCGGGGCATTGAAGACCACATGAGCGCGAACAGAGACGACTCCGAACTTTCGCGGGTCAATGCCATGGCAGGCAAAGAGCCGGTGAAAGTCTCGGAAGACACTTTTTATGTCATCTCAAAAGCGCTCGATTATGCCCGCCTCACGAAAGGCGGCTTTGATCCCTCGGTGGGCCCGCTGGTGAAGCTCTGGAATATCGGCAACGGCGGCGAAAAAGTGCCGCCGGCGAAGGATATTTTGGCCGCAAAAGCCCTTGTCGATTGGCGCCAAGTCGTGCTCGACGTAACGACGCGAAAAGTATTTCTGAAGAAGCCAGGCATGGCGCTGGACCTGGGCGCAATTGCGAAGGGCTATGCTGCAGATGAACTCGAAAGGATTCTTTTGAATCACAAGGTAAAGGCGGCGATCATCGATCTTGGCGGAAATATCTTTGTCTTCGGCAGCAAAAAGGATAAAAGCCCCTGGCGCGTCGGCGTTCAGAATCCTGAATCCACGAGAGGCGAGTACCTGGGCATTGTCACTGGAGGACAGATGACTGTGGTGACCTCTGGCATATATGAGCGTTACTTTATCGAAAATGGCAAACGCTATCACCATATCCTGGACACCCAGACGGGCTTCCCCGTGGACAATGGCCTGGTCTCTGTCTCGATAGTATCGAAGAGCAGCATCGACGCGGACGCTCTTTCGACCTCGCTCTTCGTATTGGGCATAGAAAAGGGCATGGAATTTCTCAAGCAGTTTCCGGATACTTACGCGATTTTTATAGATAAGGACAACAAGGTATATCTGAGCCCCGGAGCCGGGAGAGTCTTCACTTTGCAAGACAAGAATTATCAGTTCGCCGAGAAATGAGGCCGGCCGGCGCCTGCGATGTGTCTGTCATGCTTCGTGCTTTGCAAGCCCCAGCTTAAGGAGTAGAAAAGGCGTGCCGTAGCTCACCCATCCGCCGACGATCGCATAGCGGACAAAGCGGATGAGCTGTGCCTGATTGTTGCCGGTTAGAGTATTGAGCGGATTGCTTGCGAATTTCAGTACAAAATATACAATGCCGATACTCGCCAGACCAACCAGATAGCGGAGTATCTTGTTTCCGACACCATCTCCCGTATCTATCGGGATATTGCGCGACGCAAAAGTAAATCCGAGAGAAGCGCCAAGGAATGCCCCTGCGATCATCGTGTCCGCCGGGAGCAGCAGATTCATGATGAAAGAGAGGGCCGCGGCAAGGATGATTCGCAGCCTCCAATCGAAGTTTTGCAGTGATTTTTCGACATCCGATCCGCACAGTTTGAACAGAGTAAAGAACAGGGCCCCGATAAAGTAACCTCCGATGACATCGCTGGGAAAGTGTACGCCGAGATATACCCTCGAAAAGCCGATGAGAAGAGGGGCGCCTATTAAAACTGGAATACGCCATTTTTTCGGCAGGAATTGCACGGCATATGCCCAGAAGACCACACTCAGCTGGCTGTGGCCGGAAGGCATGCCATAGGGACCTTCCTTTGCGAGCCCGAGGCTTGGGATGATTTCATACGGCCTGGGCCATGCAAACAAGTGCTTGAGCCAGAGGTTGAGAAATGTTGAGCCAAGCACCAGAAGGCCGAGCTCCATGCCTTTTTTGCGGTGGACACACCAGTATATTGCCGGAACCACCGCGATGACAAAGGCCTCGGATGCAAATAATGAGATAATCTGCATTGGAATACTCAGTCCGGGTCCCAAAAAGGCTTGAAGCTGCTGAATATAGTGCAGCTCTGCCGCATGCATGGATTCGCTCAGCGCCATATACTGTACTATACGCGAAACTGCCCAAAAATGAAAGAAGAAGAGCCAATTTCAAAAACTCGTCCGACTTTTGAAAGAGCCTCAGAACTACAGCATAATTTTTGAGGCGATGCGCGGCCTTGACTTGTGCGCACTTCCTGCGGCAAAATACGCCGAGTTTTCATCCCAGTTTTGCCGGCATGGTGAAATGGCATACACGGTAGACTCAAAATCTGCTGCTCGCGAGGGCGTGTGGGTTCAAGTCCCACTGCCGGCAACCCTCCTTTATTGAAGTCCCCTGAAACTGACTCTTTTTGAGTTTTATACTTCCATATTTTCAAATATATATATATAATAATAAATCGATAGGCTGCATGGCAGCCTCTTAATTTTATTAGGGGGTCACCTAATATGAAGAAATTTTTCATTGCAGCACTTGTGCTGGTAATGGCCGGCGCAGTGTGGGCGCAGACACCGGGAGGGATCAGCTCCGCCATGTCGACGCGCATGGAAGCGGATTTCACCAAGATCGTCACCGACATGGGGTGGGGCACAGTCGATACGGTTCGTCCTGTATTGGCCGAGAGGATGTGGGACTATTATTTCTTCTATCCCGTCCTGAACAAAGACAAGCAGGTCACCGGGTATGTGTGGTGGGCAAAAAATGTCCGCATCGCATCCCACTATGAGGATATCCTCGCGATCATCAATCCCGACGGCACATTGCAAAACTGGTGGGTCGGCGCCAACAGTCGCCACGCGGATTTCTACACTGATTTCGCAAAGAAGACTCAGGGTGCGGCAATCCAGAAGTTCGTCGGCATGGATTCCAAGCGCAGCTGGAATGAAGCGACCGATGCGGTTTCCGGCTCGACTTTCTCTGCCTACAAGTTCTTCGGTGAACTGAAGGCAGTGCTCGCGTGCTTCAAGATTTACGTGATCGATGCAGGAAAGCTTATCCAATAGGCGGCCATTGGGTTTCCGAATGGCATAACGCCTGGTCTTTGTGAAAAGGGGCTGTCCAACTATCGGGGTTCATCCCAAAGTTGACAGCCCCTTTTTATTTTTTAGCCTTATGTCTGGTCTGCGTCCCGGCGCTCAATAGTGAGCGGTAAATGTAAAGCCCCAGAAAAATCCCTGGGGATTGGAATAATACACCGAAGCCAAGGGATCATATATCGGCCAGCGCCAGCCCGCATATGCTCCAAGCCACAGGAAGTTCACGACTGAGAGAGAAACACCGGCGCCGGTGGAAGCAAAAACGCCGGAATTGTCGGCGAGGTCCGATCCGAAGGGAGAGCCGTAGAGTCCGGCATATCCTGCTGCGTCTGCGAACACATAGCCTACAGGATAGACGACGAGCTTTTTGAACAGCGAGGGCCCTGCAATGCGCAGTTCTGCGCTGGCAAAGGCTTTTGCCGGGGATTCATATCCCCAGGGCTGGGTGCCGCGGACCATATCGCCAATGCCGCTTGTCCCCACAAGGCCGCCAAAAGTTGTGAGCACTTCCTGAGGGATATTGGAGCCCATGGCATAATCTCCTGCTCCGTAAAGGACAAGATAAGGGGCGATAGAAGAAGGATTTCGCAGGGTGCGGCTCTCTGGCGAAAGCGGGATGAAAGTTTCGGCAGTCAGATTCGCCCGTGTATAATCCGTCGGCGTAGTTGTGAAACTGGCGAACTGTGGGCTGTACTCCACCGAAAGCTCGGCGTAGGTGCCAGTTTTCCGGTTGATTTCCCTCCACCGGGTTGAATCGAAGGCTATGCCTGCAATGCCTGAAATGAATTGGGTGTTCTGCGCGTCTGCAAAAAGCGTCGTGGGGAAATTGGTTGCGTTTGATTCATACTTTCCGCGCACAAGGCCGAAAAACCAGCCTGCACCCTCGTCGTCTCTGATTACATACTGCCTCAGGCCTATCTCTGCCAGCGCATTTGTCCAGTAAAAGCGGTTTGTGCTGTCGATGGCAGCCGGCTCGGCAATGGGGACAGAGGTTGTTGCGTTGCGCAGGATCATTCGCGACTCATAGCCGGCGGCGGCGCGCAGGGTGAAAGACGTCGAACTGGAGCCCAGCGGGACCTCGAGGGCAAGATCGGCACCCGTCGGAATCGGCAGTCCGGCAATGATATCGCTGTTCGTCTTGATGCCGTTGAGCGAGAAAGAGATTCCCGGCGACGCAGAGACGTACATCGAACCACAGAAAAGAAGCAACGACAGAGTGAAAAGTACACGCTTTGGCATATTGCAGGTCCCTCCTAATTAAGACTTTTTAGAACTTCAGGATTAAAGCTGCTCTCCCGGCTTGTACCATGTCGTATCATCGAGATAGTGCAGACGGAATTTCCAGCTTTCGGGCACGCCGAATGCCTTGATGACGGCGCCAAGCACAATGCCCGAGGTTCCCTCGGTGACAATCCGCTCAAGCGAACATTCCATCCACGCTACAATCCCTTTGGGGATGCGGATGTCGATCGATTGTGCGCTGAGATACGGCACGTTGAGGTGCTCGAATTTATCGACATCGAAGCCGCTCACCGAGCCGGCCCGTTCAATCAGGCCGCGCATTTCGAACGATGGAAGGGCGACAGCAAATTGGCCGTTTTCCTGAATGTCGCGGAAGGTTTTGTGCGAAGTATCGCAGACGAGGAGCAGTTTGCTGACCGGGGCGTATTCGTACGGCGTGCACCACGCGAGCGGTGCAAAATCGTAGCGTGGAGCGGAATTGTTGGGGGTCGGACCCCGTGTGCAGAGCAGTACAAGCCCACCGGGATTTTGAAGGCTGTATGCCTTATCTGCAGGAATTTCCTCATATTTTTCATGAATTAAAGAAGATGCAGCCATAGGGTCTCCTTTGAACAGATGCTCAGTCACTATTGTAAGCCCAACGAGGATCAGAATGCTAGCTCACGGATCCATGATCGTGGGCTTGAAGAGGAGCGCTAGGAAATTTCGTGCACTGCCTTTTCGAGCTGTTCGAGGGCCCTTACAAGGAAGCTCCGGGGACAGGCTATATTGAGGCGCATGAACCCCGAGCCGCCTGTTCCGAACATGGTCCCGTCGTCGAGCCAGAGTTTGGCATCTTTCAAAAAAAGATCGTGCAGCCGGGCATCGCTGAGGCCGAGGTCGCGGCAATCGAGCCAGGGCAGATAAGTCCCTTCGAGAGGGAATATCCTTATTGAAGGAATGCGCTCCGAAAGGAACTTCTTCACCACTTCGTAATTGCCCCGCAGATATGCAAGAAGCTCTTCGAGCCATGGCTCGCCTTTACTGTAGGCTGCTTCCTGGGCGACCATGCCGAAAATGTTGGCAAGGCCGAGTCCAATATTGGCTACCTGCTGCACAAATGCATGGCGTAGTTGCGCGTTGGGAATGACTACGTTGGCAATCTGAAGTCCGGCAAGATTGAAGGTTTTGTTCGGCGCGGTGAGCGTGACGGTTATGGCTGCCGCTTTGTCCGAAATAGTCGCCGTGCAGTGATGAACCTCCGTCCCCACGATGATGTCGGAGTGGATCTCATCGGAGACTATCACAGTGCCACGCTCAGCGCAGATGTCCACGAGCCGAGAGAGCTCGCCGGCAGCCCACACTCGGCCGACCGGGTTATGGGGGCTGCACAGGATGAGAAGTTTCGTACGCGCATCGATCTTTTTTTCGAGATCGTCGAAATCCATCGTATATCGGCCATCCCGGATCACGAGCGGATTTTCCACCAACTGGCGGCCATTGTTCAGGACGGCAGACTCGAAGGGATAGTACACGGGCGGCTGCACGATGATTTTGTCGCCGGGCTGCGTATAGGCGAGCACTGCGAGATTGAGGGCGGGAACGACGCCCGGTGAAAAGGCTATCCACTCTCTCCCGATGTTCCAGGAATTGCGGCGTTTCATCCAGTCAATGAAGGACCGATAGTATTCCTCCGACCTGTTGGTGTAGCCATAGATTGGATGTGCGGCGCGTTCAAGGATTGCCGCCCTTACCTCCGGAGGACTGGCAAAATCCATGTCGGCAACCCAGAGCGGAATTGCATCCCGGCAACCTTGCGGGAGGGTGTCTCTATTCCACTTTATGCTGTCGGTTTTTGTCCGATCGATGGGTGTATCGAAATTATATGCCACGTTACATTCCCTCTTTGTACGCGATGACTTCAATCTCTACCAGAGCGTCCTTGGGTAGTGCGGCAACCTGGAATGCGCTCCGGGCCGGAAAGTCTTTCCTGAAGAAGTCGCCGTAGATTTCGTTGACTGCCGCAAAATCGCGGATGTCTTTGAGGAATATTGTCGTCTTGACCACATCGGCAGGGGAGCAGCCGCTCGCGTCGAGCACCGAGGCGAGGTTCTGCAAAGCCTGGGAGGCCTGTGCCTTGACGCCTTTCGCGAGGCTGCCCGTCCTGGGATCGATGCCGAGCTGGCCGGAGCAGAATACGAAATTGCCGGCCCTGTTCGCGTGGCTGTAAGGGCCGAGAGCCACAGGTGCATTCGGTGCACTGATGCATTGTCTGTTCATGAGGACTCCTTGACTGAATATTTGCGCCAGCTTATTTCAAGAGCGCGTGCTGGGCGACTTCGTCGGCTTTCTGTTTATTTTCGAGCGCCGCAATGATGGCTATTGCAAATTCTCCCGCGGTGCCGGGGCCGCGCGAAGTGATGATATTGCCATCGATCACCACGCGGTCGGGAATAAAACGAGCTCCCTGTACCGATTCCTCCGTCCCCGGGTAGCCTGTGAATTTTTTCCCCTGAAGCAGATGGCAGCCGCCTTGGAGGACCACGGCCGGAGCAGAGCAGATGGCCGCGATAAGTTTGCCCTTTGTATAGTGGCGATTGATGAGATTTCGCACTGCCGGACTCTCCGCAAGGTTGCGGGCGCCAGGCATGCCGCCCGGCAGTATAATCGCATCGTAATTGTCTTCGAGCGCTTCCGGTCCGGCATCGGCCTCGACAGCGATGCCGTGGGAGCCTTTGATCTTTCTGCCGGCAATGCCGGCGATCGTGACATGAATGCCTGCGCGGCGCAGGTAATCGGCCTGCGTAAGTGCTTCAACTTCCTCGAAACCTTCGGCGAGGAGCAGACATGCAGTTTTCATATATTCCTCCCCAAAGCGCGCCTGCCGGACTGCCGGGGTAGAGATTGCCATTCACCCGCGGCATCCATGGGTCGCTCTTAAGCCAGTATGTCACATGAGGACTTTTTGTGCCATAGAAGAGAGGACTGAGCTCCGTCCCCACCGGAGCCAAGAAGCTGGTGCATCGAATCGTGTTGAAAAAAAAAGATGCCCGGCTGCATGAACCGGGCATCTTTGGATGTCCACAATTATTCGTTGTGGCACTCGCTGCAACTGACAAATGTCTGAGTGTGGTGGCAGGAGTAGCAGTAGTCTACACTGGGCTTTTGTATATTGTCCGTGGCTTTGTAGGGAATCGGATGCGGATCGTGACACTGGGTGCAGTCCACGATTTCCGTGGAGTTGTGGGGCACGTAGGTGTGCGGATTTACCTTCTCATCGAACTCGGTCGCGTAGTCTTTGGTCCTTTCAGCCAATTTTTCAAAGGGACCATGGCATTTAAGGCAGTACGCCGCATCCTTGACGTCGCTCTCCTCCACGACTGAGGCGGAAGAGACCCCTTCAGTGCCCTCCGAGGCCCCCCCGGCACTCGATTTCTGTGTCGCCCCGCTGGTGGCGTCCTGGGTCAGGATTATCTGTGCCCCGCCAGGAGAGGTGGTAAATCCCCAGGAAGGCTGAATCTGCTGCGAACCTGAGAGGCTCAGTTTCTTTGGGGCAGTAGTCTGGGAGAGCGCAACCGACTGGGGAACAACGGCACAGCCCATAAAGACCGCCAGAACAACCAAACCTGCGGCAATGCAGCATTTTCGTTGGAATTTCGATGACATTATCTGCTCCAATTTTTCAGAAATGTATCGTGGGAGAGAAACCTTCCCCCACGATACAGAAACACGTTACAGTCCAGGGTTAGCCTTTCACGGCTTCGGAGCCGGCAATATAGCCCTGAGTCAGACAGCGGGCAAGCCCATGCTGACTGCAGCCTGCGGCCGACTCACCGCCACAGTAGAGACCGGGGATGACCTGACCGTCCATATCCAAGACCTGACACTGCATGTTGATCCTGAGGCCGGCGTACGTATCGTGCACCGTGATCGTAGCCCAGGCGGCATAGAAGGGACCAGTGGCGATCTTGTACTGGGGCTTCGGCTTGGCAAAATCCTCATCGACGCCATTGTCGACAAAGCTGTTATACCGCGCGACGGTTTCCTCGAGGTTGGCGGCCGACATCTTCACCTTCTGATAGGGGCAGGCCGAGATTTTGTCGGCCAGCTCTGCCAAGGTCGGAGCGCTGAAGAAGTAATCCGGGTGGACGGAAGTTTCACTGATGACCCAGCGTTCGCGCTTGACAGCCTCGGCGTCGAAGATGGCCCACTGGGGGCCGGCGGCGAAGTCGGGAGCGGTTGAGCCTTCGTTGATCGCGAGGGCGGCGTCGGGGTAATTCATCGGCCTGTACTTGACGTTTTGGGCGTTGCGCCAGTCTCCGTGGACGTAGGGTCTCAGGAAGCCTTCGGTCGTGCCGTTGGGATAGCCATCCTCCATCTCGTTGTAGAAGCGCTTGCCCGCCTGGTTGACGATGATGGCGTCCTGCCAGGACCTGACGTTGAGGCCGGTGGCCCTCATCTTGGGAAAGAGGGGGGATCTCGTCGTCCACGCTATGTAGTTGGTCCGCGTGCCGATGATGGGGCGCTTTCTCAAGGCGCCGTTGCGATCGAATGTCTGGTTGGCGGTGCCCCAGAGGGTGGCGCCGATGGCCATGGCCGCGAGCTCGCCGCTGCCGTCCTGGGGAGAAAACTCGTCTGCCGCGAGCGGCATCTCTTCGGTAAGGCGTGGATCGAACATCCTGCGGAAGTTGACGTTGCCCGTGCTGCCGCCGGTGCCTATGATCACGGAGCGCTTTGCCTTCACTGTCACGGCAGGCTGGCTCAGATTGATGTTTCCCTCGGTTCTGAAACTCTGAAGCGGGGTCGAAGTGCCAGGAAGGATGGTCGGAGTATAGCTCGCCTTGATTCCGAGGACTTTGCCCTCGTCGGGCTTCTCGCGGTAGATCGTGTCCATGTGGTAGTTGAGGAGAAACTTTACGCCCAGGCTTCTCGCGCTCGCCTCGAGGGCGCGCATCAGTCCGGTTCCGCCTGCGCCTGCGGGGCTCTCCATGCTCTGGCCCTTGGTCCATATGCAGTGATTCTCGCGCTTGGCGGAGATACCGATGGCATGGCCGCCCGAATTGTCGGGGCTCTGGTCCACGAAGGGCACGCCGTGGGCCAGGAGGAACTCGAAGGTCGGCGCTTCGTTGTCGGCCAAGGCTCGCTGGACGCCGCGGTCGTTGTAGCGGTACTCGGGCATGCCGCTTACCTCGACCACCGACCAGTCGGTGAGGTCTTTGAAGAGCGTCTCGGGATCGTCCTTTATCCCGTATTTTTTCTGGAAACTCGTGCCTCCACCCAGGGGGACATTGCCTCCCGAAACGATGGCGTGACCGCCGATATCGTAGTTGGTGTCGACGACGATGACGGAGGCACCGGCCTCTGCCGCCCTGATTGCAGCGGGAAGCCCGACGGCGCCCGCGCCCAGGATCACCACATCCGCCTCAAGGTCCCACTTCGAAGGCAGATCGGCGGGGTTTGGTTTTCCCGCTTTCGCTGCGGATGCGTTGGGTGCAGGGGAACCTGTCTGTGCCGCCAGGGGAGGAACCAGTGTCGTCCCCGCCACGACCGCCACGCCCGTGCCGACGAGTTTTACGAACTCTTTTCGGCTTATGACAGTCTTGCCGTTCTTTTCCATAAGACCCTCCTTCCCAGAGTCTATTTTGGTTTGAGGTGTTTTGCAGTTCCACCTGCAAGCCAAGAAGGGATTTCAACAGGCTGCTGCCTGTTGTATGAAAGGTAGTATAGAATAAATGCAAATAGTTGTCAAAATATATATATATTTTTTTAACGAATTGTTTTGCACAATTGTCTCTAATATTTTAGAGAGTATAGACGATTTACGCTCAGACAGGGGAATGCTTATGCAGCAGCGCGGGTAAGGTTGATTCGTTCGCGATCTGCCCGCCAATGGGGAAGGCGCGCGCCGCACTGCGCCGCGGGAGTCCTCTCGCGGCCTACGTGCAAGCAGGGAAATGCTCTTCCGCTGAAAGAAAAAGGGGCTGTCTAAGAAGTATCTATGACAGCCCCTTTTGTATTTCCTGTAAAGAGACTATCAGCGTTCAAGAACAAAAAGGGCCATTGTCAGCCCTGCCCCACGAGTAATGTCCTTTTAATGTTGTATCCAACCACCAGGAGACCCCATTCAACCCCCACCTTCTGCATTCCACGGACATGGGATCGCCTGAATCCCCAATTATTCTTTATCTGCCCGAAGACCGTCTCATTCTCTACCGCCCGCCGTTTACAGAGCGCAATCCCCTCAGGAGTGAGTAACCGCTCCCTCGCCTCTGCCCTGAGCCGGAGCACCTTCTCGTTCCGTACTATGACGCGATCACCCGCTGTTTTCGTACAGTCCTGTTTCCTCTGACACCCCGCACAGGATTCACAACGATAATATGCCACCTGTTGCCGGTACCCCCCTCGGTCGTCACCGTCCTATTCCTCACCCGACTAAGGTACCCGCCCTCAGGACAGGTGTAGCGATCCAACTCCTGCTCATACGGCCATGACTCCGTCCGGTAGGGATTGTGCTTCCAGGCGCTCGTCGCCTCTTTGCGGAATGTGGTGTATTTCACATACGCCTCAACACCTGCCTGTGCCAAATAGGTATAATTCTCCGCGCTCCCGTACCCTGCGTCCGCGATCACTCGCCCCGGCAACCTCCCCGGTCGTTGCCTCATCCGTTCAAGGTGCGGCCTGAGCGTGGGACTGTCCGTCGGGTTCGGAAACATATCGTACCCCACCACAAACCCATTCTCGGTGCCTATCTGCACGTTGTAGCCTGGCTTCAACTGGCCATTCTTCATGTGGTCTTCTTTCATCCGCATGAAGGTCGCCTCAGAATCCGTCTTCGAATAGCTATTCCGTTTCCCCAGAATCTCCCGTTGCGTTTCATAGTTCCTTTCCCGTGGGAGAAAGTCTCTTGTTACTACGGTGACGGCCTTCTTCAGTTTTTTTTACGTCTCGTGTCCCTCCCGTCCTTATCAAGGGTGGCAAGCCGTTCGTTCAACGTGGTCGCCAGTTCCCCCATCTCTTCCAGATACCTCTCCCCATACTCTTCATTCTCCTTGGCACATATCATCTCCGCTTCCTGTATAAACGCCCGTAGCTTCTCATCCATCTTTGCGCTCGTTCGTCGCTATCCCCCGCTTCCAGACAAAACTATACCTGTTCGCTGCCGACTCGATCTTCGTTCCGTCGACAAAATAATCTTCCAGTTTCACATATCCCTTCGCCGCCAATGCTTTGACGGTCGCTATAAATACTTCATCCATCACGTCTTTTAGCTTCGAACTCCGAAACGTGTTGATCGTTCGGAAATCAGGTCGCTGGCTTCCCGCCAACCACATAAACATCACATTCTCTCGGAGTGCCTTCGCAAGCATCCGTGACGAGTAGGTTCTTGTCATATAGCCATATACCAGTACCTTGAACAGCATCTCCGGATGAAACCGACTCGCCCCTCCTCCCTTGTCATATTTCAAAAGAAGAGGTGTCAGTTCCATTTCATCGATAGTCTTACTTACGACTCGAACCAGATGTGCGGGAGGTACAAGTTCTTCGAGACTCGGAGGTAGCAACCATGCTTGACTTTGATCGTACGGCTTGAAGATTATCTTATCGCTAATTCCAAGTGGAATGGTGAATTATATCATATATTCTCCATGCTATAAAGTAAAAAGAAAAGAGGCTGCCCAACTTATTGGACAGCCCCACCATTGTAACGACGGTCAGGAAGAAAGTTTCACCCGCAGCGCGGATCAGCCGCGGATGTTGTAGAACGCTTTTCTGCCCCAGTACTCGGCGATGCCCTCCATCTCGTCCTCGATGCGCATGAGCTGGTTGTACTTGGCGATGCGGTCGGTGCGCGACATGGAACCTGTCTTGATCTGTCCGGTCTCGAGGCCGACGACGAGGTCGGCGATGAAAGTGTCTTCCGTCTCGCCGGAACGGTGCGAGACGACGGCGGTGTAGCCCGCGCGCTTGGCCATGTTGATGGTTTCGATGGTCTCGGTGACGGTGCCGATCTGATTGAGCTTGATGAGGATGGAGTTGCAGGCGCCCATCTCGATGCCCTTGGCGAGGCGTTTGGTGTTGGTGACGAAAAAGTCGTCGCCGACGATCTGGATTTTCTTTCCAAGGGCCTTGGTGAGTTTGACATAGCCGTCCCAGTCGTTCTGGTCGAGGCCATCTTCGATGGAGACAATGGGGTACTTGTTCACCCAGCTGGTGTAGAGTTCGATCATCTCGTCTGCGGAGAAGACCTTGTCGGGATTGGATTTCCAGAAGCGGTAGCCCTTGCCGCCACCCTCCTCGAAGAGCTCGCTCGCGGCGGGGTCGAGGGCGATGGCGATCTGTTCGCCGGGCTTATAACCTGCTTTTTCAATGGCGCGCACGATGTACTCGAGGACATCTTCGTTGCCGATGTTGGGTGCAAAACCGCCTTCATCGCCGACGGTGGTGTTGTGGCCTTCGGCTTTGAGGATCCCTTTGAGCGTATGGAAGACTTCGGCATTCATGCGGACGGCCTCGCGGATGGATTCGGCGCCGAGGGGCATGATCATGAATTCCTGGAAGTCGATCTTGTTGTCGGCGTGCTTGCCGCCGTTGATGATGTTGGACATGGGGACGGGCAGAACGGTGGTGTGGACTCCTCCGAGGTATTTATAGAGGGGAAGGCCCAGATATTCGGCCGCGGCGCGGGCAGTGGCCATGGAGACGCCGAGCATGGCATTGGCGCCGAGTTTGCCTTTGTTTTCGGTGCCGTCGAGCTCGATGAGGGTGCGGTCGACATCGACCTGTTCGAGAGAGTCGAGTCCGCAGATTTCGCCGGCGATGGTGGTGTTGACGTTTTCGACGGCGGTCAGGACGCCCTTGCCCTGATAGCGCTTCTTGTCGCCGTCTCGGAGTTCGACGGCTTCGTATTCGCCGGTGGATGCGCCGGACGGAACGGCGGCGCGGCCGAGGGTGCCATCCTCAAGGACGACGTCGACTTCGACGGTCGGGTTACCGCGAGAGTCAAGTATTTCACGAGCCTCGACATATTCAATGATGCTCATGGTATTCTCCTTTGGAATAGATATGCTTTGAACGATACTGATATAGGCTTAATTCGTCAAGACTTGGGTGATTTTGGGAGGCTGGGGTATGGGTGCCTGTGCGGTGGAGCGCAGAGGTTAAAAAAGAGCTTCCGATACGCGAAAGGGCTATTTAAAAACCGTTGCCCGCGGCTGCGCCGAGTCGCGCCTCTGGCGGAAGATCGTCGAAATTCCAGGGCAAGCTCACAGGCTCAATGATGTGTCGGGCGAACGCGGCTTCCGTAAACCAATGCAAGAGCGCCAATGCCTTGTTCGATGACGATTCGAACACACGATCGCGTCCAATCGAGGGCGATTTTATCGAAGTGACAAAATAGAGCAGAATTCCCTCGGGGGACGGAGCTACAAGAAAGCCTGTCCTGAGCCCATCGACAGGAAGTACGGGGATTCCGATCAACCGAAGCGGCGTGGCATTGGTGTTCGTCATGAGAAACGTTGTCTGCGACATGGAACACTGGACTTCGGTCACAATGCCGTCAAACGTCTGATCTTTTTGGTATACATAGGTTCGCTGAGGGAGAATGGCGTGGAGTTCGGCCACCGATTCAGGGTCCTTGATTTTGTTTCTGTCTTTGGGATTGTTGACTCTATATGCGTCCGTATAGAGAGTGCGCATTATTTTTCGACTTGCAGACCAATACTGGATGCCCTGAAGCGAACTGAACTGATTGAATATCAATCCGAGAGAGTCGAGCTGTGCGCTGGCACTATAGGGATTTGCTGTGGATGGGGTGGGCAGGAAAGCGAGAGCCTCGATGATCAGATTGGTTGCGGTGTTTGTAGAATTGATATGGTTGACGACAACTGGCGCGCCGTCGAGGGACGGAGCCAGTAGAAGATTCCCGCCGATGTGCTGGGCGGTGCGGAGGATTGGGGAGCCCGGCTGAAAGTTGACTCCCTGGGGAAGTGCTCCCTGAAAAGCAAGGGGCAGCGGCGCATTGATTTTGGATGTAGGAGTTGGCGCTGATGGAGTCGAAGCCTGCTGGGCGAAAAGGCGAGGGGCTTGGCTTCCGGCGAGCAATGCCGCGATAAAGGCAGCGAGAAGAAACTTTTTCAACCTCTGTCCCCTTACTCGATTTTGAGCACATCGTACATGCGCTGCAAGTCTTCCTGCGAAAAGTACTGGATTTTTATTGTGCCGCCATTGAGGCTGCCCTGTATTTCGACTTTTGTGCCGAGCCGTTCAATAAGTTTTTCCTTGAGTTCCTGAAGAAGAGGGTCGAGAGGCGCTTCACCGCCTTCCGCCGCCGCGAGGTTCGATTTTCGCGCCTTTGTTTTTTTTGCCTGAGACACACCCTGCAGTTTCTGTGTCTCCTGCTCGGTTTGGCGCACGGAGAGATTGTCCTCACAGATACGATCGAAGAGTTTCTGGCGCTCTCCGTCATCTTCAATAGAGAGCAGCGCCCGCGCATGACCGGAACTGATGATACCCTGCTTGATTGCAGCCTGAATGTTTTCGGGAAGCCTGAGAAGGCGAATGGTGTTTGCAACGGTTACGCGGTTTTTGCCCACGATCTCGGCAACATGTTCCTGGGTTGTGCCCGAGATCTCCATAAGCTTGACGTAGGCTTGTGCCTCTTCAATCGGATCCAAATCTTCGCGCTGGATGTTTTCGACAAGCGAGAGCTCGAGGTGTCGGTCGCTGCCGTTGGGGGCCCGCACGATGACAGGCAATTGATCCAGGCCCGCTATCTGTGCCGCGCGATATCTCCGCTCGCCGGCGATGATTATGTATTTGCCCGCCTCTTGCTCCTGCACGAGGAGCGGCTGCAGAAGTCCGTGGCGGCGAATGGATTCGGCGAGCTCGTCCAGCGATTCCTGGGAGAAGGTTTTTCTGGGCTGATCGGGATTCGGACTCAAGGATTCAATGGAGACGAGCCTCACCATCGATTCCGGACTTTCCTGTGTCGATTGTTCGAAAAATTGCTGATGTTCAGGGATAAGGGCGCCAAGCCCCTTCCCAAGACCGAATTTAGCCACGGTTCACAATCTCCTTTGTCACGGACTCGTAGCTCTTTGCGCCGATGCAGGTGGGATCGTACATGATCGCCGGAAGGCCATGCGAGGGAGCTTCGGAGAGCCTGACATTGCGCGGGATAATGGTTTTGAACACTTTGTCTTTGAAGTATTCGGTCACTTGGGCGACCACCTCCTGAGAAAGTCTTGTCCGCGCATCGAACATGGTGAGCAAAATGCCGCCGATTTTTAGGTTTGGGTTGATGCTCTTTTGCACGAGGCCGATGGTCTGGATGATGAGAGAGAGCCCTTCGAGGGCGAAATATTCGCATTGCAGGGGAATGACGACTTCGGTAGCCGCCGCGAGTCCGTTCAATGTAAGCACACCGAGGGACGGAGGACAATCGATGAGGATAAAATCGTAGTCGTCCACGATGGGGGCTATTGCACGCCGAAGGTAGTCGTTTCTGTCGGGACGATCGACCAGTTCGATAGTTGCACCGCTGAGATCCACCGACGAGGGCGCAAGAAAAAGCCGGGGAATGGCGAGCGGCTGGATGATATTTTTGATGTCCGTCAAGCCGGAAATGACGTGATAAATGTTGGCATGGGTAAGTTTGCCTCCGATTCCTGAGGTAAGATTCCCTTGCGGATCGAAGTCGATGAGTAGAGTCTTTTTATGCAGAAGGGCCAGGGATGTACCAATATTGATAGCGCTCGTGGTCTTCCCTACACCACCCTTTTGATTGACAAATACGATAATTCGAGCCATGCTGCCTTCCCGACGTACTTTACTGATAGTATCATATCGGTAAAGGTTCAGCTATACAGGTGTTGCGGGAATTCGGCCAAGGGGAACCGTGCCTGCCGTTTGCAACACACCATGACGGATTCTGTGTGCAGCGTTGATTTCAATATTGAGAAAAGAGACAACCTTCTTGACCCTCGCGCTCCGGAGCGATAATTTAATTCCTATATATAGGAGATAGCAATGCTTTTTGAAGAAGTGAAATCTGCAATAGAGAACGTGCGCCCCTCCTTGAAGGCAGACGGGGGAGATATAGAGCTTGTGTCCGTGAGCGATAACGGCGTGGTCAAAGTCAGACTCACCGGCGCATGCGGTTCTTGCCCTTATTCCATCATGACCCTCAAGCAGGGGATTGAGGCATATCTCAAGAAAGTAGTGCCCCAAGTGAAAGAGGTACAACAAGACTGACGTTTTGCAAGTTTGGTATATTGACTGCGTGCACGACAACAGCCCGCGCTTTGCGAGAGGAGCGTGGGCGATTTTTTATTCTTTTTTGGAAAATCCCATTGCCGCCGAGATTGCCCGGGCTGCTTTCGTCACGTGAATCGCCACTTTCCCCGGCTCGAGCTCCGATCGGGATTCCAAAAACCACGACGTGCTGACTGAAGAGATGATTTGACCACGATAATCGCGGATTGGAGCTGCCACGCAGTTCACTCCAGGTTCTGCTTCTTCGTTGTCGTGAGTCCAGCCTCTGTCCCTGGATTGATGAATATCTTCGATGAGTGAGATGACATCGGCATGTGTGTGCGGGCCGAATTTCTGAAGTGTCGTATTTGAAAGAAGACCGCGGATTTCTTCGTCGTCCATATCCAATATGAGAGCCTTGCCCAGCGCCGTACAATAGAGAGGCCTCTGCTCGCCAATGATGGCGTATTTCCGAAGGCTCGTGAACTGGTCTTGCTTATCGATGTACACCATCATATCGCCCTGGCGCCGGGCGAGGAACACGACGGTACCCAAAGCCGATGCCAGTTCGCGCATGAAGGGTGCCGATTCGGTTTTTAGTTCAAGGTTGTTGAGATAGTTGCTCGAAAGCTCGATGAACCCCGGTCCAAGGCGATAACGATTTGTCTCGGAAGCCTTGCGCACATACTCTCGCTGAAGAAGCACAGCGAGCAGACGAAAGGTTGTGCTCCGAGGTAAGTCTACTTTGGCAGAGATTTCAGCGAGCGTCAGTCCATTGGGTTCGCAGGCAAGAATTTCAAGAATGTTGAAAGTCCGGTCGAGCGACTGTACTTTTATATCGGCCATGGGGCCCTCCTGGGCTGTATAGAATCCGGGAATACAATTTTACTATTGACATTACACAAATGCAAGCTATCATATGGAATATGATTCTACATTGTGGAATGATCTGTGAAAAGATGCAGTTCCGCCGTGAGATTTACTCCACAATGTAGAGATTTCTGAAATGGATAGTTATAAGGAAAGTTGCTATGGAAGCGCGAGAATATGTGAATTCTGAGTATGCGAAAGATTTGGGGACAGAGGATCTGAGGAAAGCTTTTTTGATCGAAAAGCTTTTCGTCCCTGGTGAGTCGATTATGGTCTATTCGCATGTCGACCGGATGATCGTCGGCGGCATTGTTCCAACCTCCGTCCCTCTCGCGCTGCCGGTCAGCAAGGAACTGGGGACAGAGTTTTTTCTCGAGCGGCGAGAGATGGGAATCATCAATATTGGGGAGGCGGGGTCGATAGAAGTGGATGGCACTCGCCATGATGTCGGTCCCCGGGATGGTTTTTATATCTCAAAGGGCTCGAAAGACGTAAAGCTCTCGAGCAAAAACCCGGGGGCGCCCGCGAAATTCTATTTCAATAGCGCTCCAGCGCATCGGGCCTGTCCGACAAGACTTGTGTTGTTCGAACAGGCAAAGCATGTGGCGATGGGCAGCGAGGCGGAGTGCAACAAGCGGGTGATCAACCAATACATTCACCCGGCGGTGCTGGAAACCTGTCAGCTGGTGATGGGCATGACGACATTTTCCGAAGGGAGCGTATGGAACACGATGCCGGTGCACACGCACGAGCGGCGGATGGAAGTGTATCTGTATTTTGATATGCCTGAGGACAGGATTGTGTTCCATTTTATGGGGAAACCTCAGGAGACGCGACACATTGTGGTGCGAAACGAACAGGCAGTGATCAGTCCAAGCTGGTCGATCCATGCGGGTGTAGGGACAGGCAAATATACATTCATTTGGGGAATGGCGGGAGAGAATCAGACATTCGGCGATATGGATAATGTCGCGATGGCTGATCTGCTTTGATACATTTGGATAGGTAGTTGTTTCGGGATTCGGGAGGCAATGGCCAATGATACTCGATAAATTCAGGCTCGATGGAAAAGTTGCTGTCGTGACGGGGAGTTCGGTGGGCTTGGGTCAAGCGATGTGCATCGCGCTCGCAGAGGCTGGCGCCGATATTGTGGGAATAGGCCATGCAAGGTCGAATGAGACGACTCAGGCAGAGATCGAGAAGCGAGGGCGACGTTTTTTCCCCGTCACGACAGATTTGGCCAAAATGGAGTCGGTTCAGCCAGTCGTCGATAAGACAGTCGAAATGTTCGGGCATATTGATATTCTTGTGAATAATGCGGGCATTATCAGGAGGGAGGACTCGGTCGATTTCACCGAAAAAGATTGGGATGACGTGATGGATGTCAATGCGAAGATACTTTTTTTCTTGAGCCAGGCTGTGGCGCGACAGTTCATTGCCCAGGGAACTGGAGGGAAAATCATCAATATCGCGTCACTTCTGTCATATCAAGGGGGAATCCGGATCCCTTCATATACGGCATCGAAGAGCGCAGTGATGGGCCTGACAAAGTTGATGGCCAATGAATGGGCCAAATTCAATATCAATGTAAATGCGATCGCTCCAGGATATATGGTAACAAGCAACACAGCACCGCTCCGCGCGGATCCTGTCAGATCCAAAGAGCTTCTTGCAAGAATACCGGCCGGGCGCTGGGGCCAGCCGGAGGATCTGCAGGGAGTCACAATTTTCCTTGCGTCAGATGCCAGCAGTTATGTGAATGGATTTACAATTGCTGTCGATGGCGGTTGGCTGGCAAGATAGATGGTGGGGACGGAGGTTGAATCCGATTTGGCATCTTTATGCGCTAAAGAGGGACGGAGGTTTAGATGATTCGCAAGGGCGAATCTTTCTATAAAAATGAAGAGTACAAGTTATAGGGAGCGAAGAGATGATTGTCAGTATGCTTTCAGAATTATCGAGATACCGCGGATTTAACAAAAACCTGGACATTGCTTTCGATTGGCTCACTAAAGGGACCTGGAGTGGGCTTCCAGCAGGGAAGTATCCCATTCAGGGTGATACTGTTTTTGCGCTTATTCAGGAATATATCACCAAAGAGCATTCAGAATGCAGATTTGAAGCTCATCGGAAATATACAGATATTCAGATGATTGTTGCGGGCAAGGAAATAATTGAAGTACTGCCTGTAGATTCACTTGAAGTCATTGAACCATACAAACCCGACATAGAATTCTTTGCCCTGCCCAAAGGCAGAATCGCCCATGCCTTAATGGTACATCCCGAAGAGGCTGCGGTTTTTTTCCCCGAAGATGCACATCGGCCGTCCATGAAAGTCGGCGACTCTGCCGAATCGGTAAAAAAAGTGGTAGTGAAGGTTGCAGTTTAGGGCAATCGGGACATGGAGAGTTTCCTGTAGGGGGCAGGCGGGATGAGATTCTGACAAAAATTGGGGACAGAGGTTGATAGCGTTTAGACATTACTATGCAGGAGGCACTAATTCATATGAAGGATTTTAAAGAACGTTTCTATGAAGCCGGACTTATTCCCGTAATAAAAATTGAATCGGTGAATATGGCTGACGGTCTTGCAAATGCGCTTCGTGCCGGGGGGTTGTTTATTGCGGAAATCACCTTTAGGACAAAAGCAGCTCCTCAAGTCATCGAGAAGTTTGCCTCTTTTCATAAGGATATTACCGTTGGAGCTGGAACAGTAACCACGAAGGAAGAGGTAAACGCTGCCCTCTCAGCTGGAGCGCAATTTATTGTTTCACCTGGTTTTAATCCGTCAATATGTGAGTATTGTGTAGAAAGAGGAGTCCCCGTGTTTCCTGGTGTCAATAATCCCTCCCTTGTTGAGCAGGCTATGTCGATGGGGCTCAACAGCCTAAAATTTTTCCCCGCAGAAGTATCCGGTGGAGTAAAAGCGCTTAATGCACTCAAATCGGTCTATCAACAAGTCTCATTCATCCCTACAGGAGGAATTCAGGAAGACAATATTCAGGAATATCTTTCCTTAAAAAATGTCCTGGCTTGCGGAGGTTCTTGGGTCGTCTCAAGTGAGCTCATCGAAGCAGGCAAATTTGATGAGATTGAAAGGCTTATCAAGTCAGCGCGGCGAGCGATGATGGGGTTTCTGCCGGTCGTGTCTGGGGACGGAGGTTCAAGAGAGTCTTCTGGTTTGCCTGATAAAGTAAAAGGGGACAGAGGCTTCATTGATGTTCGCACTCCTTCATTGAAAAGAACACTGGCCATGCTTTCACCCTTAGGAGTCTCCGTAATTTCTCCCTCGGAAGCTATGAGGGGACAGAGCTTTGTCGGAGCGATCATCACGATTCCTGGAATAGAAACTTACATCCATCTTATTGAATAGAAAGGAGAACCCAAATGAGCATAGCAACATTTGGCGAGATCATGCTCAGACTGAAATCGCCTGGCCAAGACAGATTGTTTCAGTCGCCAACGCTGGAGGCAACATTCGGAGGAAGCGAAGCAAATGTTGCCGTTGCGCTCTCAAGGTTGGGTGTTTCTACTCGCTTTATCAGTATTTTGCCTGAGAATCAAATTGGGAAGGAGTGCATGAGGGAGCTTCGCTCGCATGGTGTTGATGTCTCCGGCATAAAATTAAAGAAGGGAAGAATAGGGATCTATTTCTTTGAGAATGGGGCGAATCAGCGTCCAAGCAATGTCATTTATGACAGAGAAAATTCTGCGCTGTCGAAAATTAGTTCTGAAGACATTGATTGGGCAGCGGCTTTTAAGGGGTTAAAATGGTTTCATGTCTCAGGTATTACCCCTGCAGTATCAAAAAATTGTGCCGATGAGACTATTAGAGCCGTTCGTACAGCAAAAGAAAAAGGACTTACTGTTTCATTCGATTTGAATTACAGGGCCAAGCTCTGGAACTACGGTATAGAGGCCCGGATTGTCATGTCAGAAATCGCCCAATATGCAAATATTCTTATAGGCAATGAAGAAGATTATCAAAAATCTCTGGGGATTGAGGGGCCGTCAGCGATAGGTAATGAAAGAATAGATATTGATGCATATCAAGCGATGTGCGAGAGAGCTTTAGAGCATTTCCCCAAAGCTGAAATGGCTGCAGTGACTCTGCGCGAAAGTTTTTCGGCGGATTATAATGATTGGTCTGGGATGCTTGTTACTCGGGGACAGAGGTTCGTGTCGCGTACATATCATATCGCGGATATCGTTGACAGAGTTGGTGCAGGGGACAGTTTTGCGGCTGGCCTAATATACGGTCTGATTACATTGAAAGATCCGCATGCGGCATTGGAATATGCTGTTGCGCTCTCATGCCTCAAACATTCTATTCCGGGGGATTTTGCCCTTATTGAAAAAGGAGAAGTTGAAAAGCTCCTTGGAGGGGACGCTTCAGGACGAGTTCAGAGATAATAATTCGCTGCTGTGAATGTCTCTGAAAAGAACCTCATGCAGAACCATCTTGTGCGCAGAGATCAGGAAAGCATGATTTGTGGCATACGATAGATATCTTTCACGTTGTCTACCAATATGCCATTCATTCCCTCGGCTAAAGCGGGTTCAATGTCGATATTATATCTATCTCCGATAACAAAACAATTTTTTGGTTCTTGTTTTGCTTCCTTTACTAAAGTTTTAAAGGGAACAGGATCAGGCTTTGATGAATGTGTATCATCAAGGGCAATAATAATATGAAATAATTCTAATACTCCTAAAGCTTTTAGACTTTCTTCAGCGATAATATGAGGATTGTTGGTGATGATTCCTAAAGCATAAGAGGTCCTCAGGGCAGAAAGGGCTTCCAGCAATAACGCGTCGTAGGATAGCCAATCCGATGGATGGAATTCATTGTTCCTCCAATCGATTATCAGATTAAAAGGGACACCCAATTCTTTGAAAATATTAGCCAGACTTGTTGGCGGCAAACCGCAGTTTTTCTTTTGTTGCTTTATCTGCCTTACGCGAAAATAAGCATCATCATAAGAGAGATGCAAGAAATCAGCGAGCTTCTTTACTTGGCTTTCCTCTTGGAACCTGATATACGCGGCATTCTCATAGAGTGTCCCGTCAAGATCAAAAGCGAGAATCCCCTCTCGATTCAAAGGGGGACGGAGGAATAGCCTCATTGCTTATCGGCTGCACCATAGGGAACGATATCATCATCGTTGTTCAAACCTCCGTCCCCCTGCGGTGCTTGAGATGAATTCACCTGTTTTGGGTTTGTTGTGATTTCCAGCTTTCTTTTAATAAGCCGTGCCACAACATCTCGATTATCCAAGAGAGAACTCAGAGACCTGTTATGATGAAGCAGACTGATTACTTGTGCAAAAAGGCCGGTAACATCGCTTTGGATATACCATTCTTTTTTAAGTAATTCATTGTGGTAAATGGCATTTGTTCCTATGATCCTGTAAAATAATCCTTCTTTATAAGCTGCCTCAAACTCCTCAATTGCATTCCCTGAGAAAAGTGGTAGACTGACCGCGCAGATTACTTTTGTCGCTCCGAGATCTTTGAGATATTTCATTGCTTTAATGAGGGTTCCGCCTGTGCCGATCATGTCATCCGCCATAAATACGACTTTATTGGTCACATTGCCGAGCAGACGCATTTCGCTAATATTTGTTTCTGCGGCGTTTCGGCTAACTTTTGAATAATCTCTTTCTTTGTAAAGTAAGGCTAATGGTTTTTGGAGAGCATTTGCATAGAATTTATTGCGATCAACAGCTCCTGTGTCAGGAGCCAAGACCACCATCTCTTCTTTTGCAATATCAACGATGGACATAAGTTTATCAATAATCTGAAAAGAAGCATGAAGGTTTTCCATTCGCAGGCGGTCGAAGGCATTCTCAATTTCTTTTGAGTGGATATCAAGCGTGATGATTCGATTGACGCCAAGGCTTTCCAGCATTTTCCCTATACGTGCAGCGGTCAAGCCTTCTCTTCCTTTTTTCTTGTGTTGCCTGGAATAAGGGTAAATTGGTAACACTAGATTGATTTCTGCCGCGCCTGCTTGCATTGCAGCATCGATGGCGACAAAGAGGTTAAAGATATGATCATTTACAGAGAGAACTTTGTAAAGGGTGCCATCATTAAAAGCAACTGGCTGATGGTTTTCTATGTCCTGGAAAATATAAATATTTCTGCCTCTGATGGATTCAAGAATTTCGGTTTTTATTTCACCATTTGCAAAAAAGGTATGTCGTACATTTATTTTAAATTGAGGCGGGCGATAATGATCGGTGTCTCCTGCCAAGAAAAGCATGCCTGTATTGCAATCGTTTGCGAAATTTATTTTTCTTATAACAAGTTCAGGTGTAATATGATAACGTCCGGCGATAGCTTGTGCCTTTCTGGCAAAGCGATGTTTATAGATTCCAGATAGTTTTCGAATGACTTGATTCGCGAATACTTCCGCACCAGGACAAGCGATAATACCCAAATGGGTTGGATCTGAATAGCTCATGAAAGGCCTTCCCTCGTTAAAATTAGCTAAATGGAGTTAACTATAATTGAAAGAGAGATAAAAACTACCGTATTCATTATAGCCCAAATACGCTTAAATGAATAGAATCTTTAGCTGAGAAGAGAGGGAGCATAATTAATTGTGAGTATCAATCTTTTTAAGATAAGGCAGAAGCTAATCGCTGAGGGACGGAGGTTTGTTGTCGCAAACATCGCAATTGAAACCTCATCTTCATTAAAAGAAGCTTCCTTAGTTCCTCAGACTGGCAGCAAAATCATTTTGACCGATGATGACCAAATATTCGGCACCACAGGTAATGATGAAATCGATGAAGAAATAACTAACCGACTGCGCGAATTTGTTCATGAAAAAGGAAATAGTTCCATTTTAATTATCCAATCTCTGTCCGAAATTCAAAAAGAATCCTATTTTAAGAATGCACAATCGCTGAAAGTTCTCATTGAGCGATTTGAACCTACTCAGAGACTGGTGATTGTTGGGGCTGGAGAGATAGGGCTCGCAATTGCCAGGCTTGCGGCTGATCTTGATTTTAGCATCATTATTGTTGATGAACGAGCCGATCTTGCCAACCAGCAGAGATTCCCTATGGCAGATTTGATTATCTGCGAATCAGAGTTGCTGAAAGCTCTGTCCCTCATTCCTTTCGATGAATCCTGCTATATTGTCATAGCTTTTCAGGCGAATGATGATCGTGCTATCCGATACTGCTTGAATAGACCATGGGCATATTGTGGTATGCTTGGTTCAAAAAACAGGATTAGGGCTGTATGGGAAAAATTAAGAAGCGAAGGTGCATCAGAGGAGCGGCTTGGGGCTGTCCATGCACCGATTGGATTTGATATTGGTGCGCAATCGCCACAAGAAATAGCTATTGCAATATTGGCGGAGGTAGTGGCCGTAAAGAATAAAAATCATTAGCAAAATGATCGATAATGCAATATATAAAAGTCAATATATAAAAATTATTAAAATTCATAGTTCTTTTCAATTATGCGAAAGTCATTTATGGAAATGAAATATTGGCCGCAGAATCGATATTCTTTAGCTATCGTGCAGAGCCCTGCTTTAATGGGATTGTTGGTGATATATTCCAATACTGTAATAAATTGTTTTGTGCTATTAACGAGAATACTTTTAAATCGATCATACCAGACGTGTCCTTTGACATTAGCTATTTTATTGTATCGTATAGCAAAAACAGATAATATCCATTGCATTATCCTCGACAATGATTCATTTTTTGCTGGTCTTATTAGAAAATGTATATGATTTCCCATAATACAAAAGTTGGCTATTTCAAATTTATATGGATGTTTTTTGTTAGTTTTTGCACGCAATACAATGTTTAAAAACAGTTGCTTTATTTCTTCATTGTGGAATATACATTCTCCTCTATTTATTCTGGCAATTACATGGTACCAAGCGCCTTCTAATAAAATTCTTGGGTGTCTCACATGAACAATGACGTAAAATGTAGGACATATGATTCAAAATATTAAAATGTATTTACTAGTATCTATCCGAATGCAATAATGGGGTACATACTATTTTGAATAGGAAAGGTAAATGATGAAAAGAACCGTTCTCCGGATGCTGAAAGAAGCTGCGGCAAAATACTCCAATATCCCCTATGCATTGAAGAAATCCGATTCTGGATATGTTGGCACGACATTTCTACAAGTAAGAGAACAAGCGCGTATGTTTGCTACTTGGCTTTTAACAAACAATTTTAAAAAGGGGGACAGAGCCGCAATAATCGCTGAAGGATCTCCCGAATGGTTGATCTCAGAGCTTGGGGTATTGAGTGCTGGGATGACCTCCGTCCCTCTCTCAATCAAGCTTCTCTCGGATGAAATTCCGTTCAGAATAGAGCATTCTGAATCGAGAATTATCTGTACTACGCACAACCAGTTGGAAAAAATTGCAAATGCCCTGATGACAGCCCATATTGCCGATATGCGCATTGTGTATTTTGATGATGATATTGAATGGGGACAGAGCATTCTGTCTAAATCGAAAATCTCCGAAGATTGTATTATCTCTTTGAAAGAAGCCCTTTCAATCGGAGCTTCATTGCTCAAGCAAAACAACGAGTATGTTCAGAAATTGGATTTGATTGAGGAAACAGCCAAAGAAAATGATGTGGTGACGATATCCTACACGTCCGGGACAACAGGCAATCCCAAGGGTATCATGTTGTCTCATCTGAATTACTGGTCGAATTGTCACGATGCGATAGATCTGTTCGATAATCCTATGTATTTCAGGACCCTGTTGATACTTCCCGTTGATCATTCATTTGCCCATACAGTCGGACTATATACGGCGATGATTTGCGGGATTTCTCTTTATTTTGTGGATTCCCGTGAAGGAGGAATCGCAACACTGAGAAATATCCCGATCAATTTGAAAGAGAGCGATCCGATATTTCTGTTTACTGTTCCGTCCCTTTCAGGCAATTTCATGAAAAAAATTATTGCGGCCATGGAAGAAAAAGGTGGCCTTATTGAAAGGATATTTAAAAACGGGATTGAGGCGGGAATTCTCTGGAACGGTGATGGCTATCACAAGCCTCCATTTAAGGACCGATTCAATGCATTTTTTCCATACTTCATGGCAAAATTGCTTGTGTTCAATAAAATTAAGAAAACTCTATTTGGCAACTCTATTCGGTTTTGCGTCGGGGGTGGAGCGTTTTTGGATATCAAGCAGCAGCAATTCTTTGCAGCCCTTGGCGTGCCGGTGTATCAGGGATATGGTCTCACCGAAGCTGCCCCGATAATTTCTTCGAATACTCCCAGAGTACACAAATTGGGCACTTCAGGAATAATAGCCCCTTCCGTGAGTTGTAAAATTATGGATGAAAATGGAGTTGGGGTTCAGCAGGGCATAATGGGCCATATTACCATTACCGGTGAGAATGTAATGCTTGGGTACTACAGAAATCCTGAAGCTACCGCTGAAGTTCTCCGCGATGGTCGATTGTGGACGGGAGATTTGGGCTTCATGGACGAAGATGGTTTCCTCTCTGTGATTGGAAGGGCAAAAGCTCTCTTAATTCGGGACGATGGTGAGAAATACAGCCCCGAGGAAATCGAAGAAGCAATTACAATGTCAACAGATGTTTTTGATCAGATTATGGTTTGGTGCGATCATAGGAAATATACTATGGCTCTTGTTACGTTGGATGAAGTAAAAATAAAGAATTTAATTGCTAAAAAATCCATTCATTCTGCCGAGGCGCTCTTAGGGATTCTTGTTGATGAGTTTTATAGATTCAAAAATGACCCAAAAGCGAAAAAGGTTCAATCAACTTGGATTCCCTCTGTATTCCAGATTTTGGAAGAACCGTTTAGTGAACAGAATGGGACGATCAATTCCACGATGAAGCTCGTCCGGCATAAAGTTTCTGAAGTGTATAAAGAATATATTGAATATTCATACCTCTCTGAAGGGTCCAACACGATAAACAAGAAAAATCTTTCGCTCATTGCCCGGAGATTTTCTCTGGATTAGTGCTATTCTGCCTTTTTGTGAGATACTCAACGAACTATATGCACGTGTGGTAGAGTATAAACACTATGGGAAAAAGCGATGATAGTATAGATACGCAATCAATTGCCTTGCAGTTAGTAAAATCGGCGAGTATAACCAATACTTCAGGAGAAGTTTCTTACCCGGATCTTCTTATATCTATTCTTCGAGAGATTCCCCTTTTTAATGGACATCCAGAACTTATTCAGGAATTTTACATTGAGAAAGATTCATGGGGACGGAGGATTGTGATAGCTCTTGCACCAGGAGAAGGACCATCGTGTGTTGTACTTACAGGGCATTATGATGTCGTTGACACAAGCAATTATGGTGCTTTGGAGCCTTTTGCATTTGATCCTGAAAGTCTCACAAAAAAAATGCTTCAGTCTCTTTCTTCCAAAGAAAAACTATCTCCAGCAGAAGCCTTGCTCAAGAAAGATTTAGAAGGAGGCTCGTTTATTCCTGGCAGGGGTATGCTTGATATGAAGAGTGGCTTGGCTGCAGGAATTGCTGCACTTGCCAGTTTTCTTGAGGATGATGAAAGATCTGGCAATATCATTTATATGGCAGTTCCAGATGAAGAGGGATCTTCTGTTGGAATGAAGGCAGCTAAAAAGATACTCTCAACTTTTGCTGTTGAGCATGGGTTGGAGCTGAAAGCTATAATCAATCTCGATGCGGCGGTTGATCAGGGGGACGGAGCCGACGCTAAGGCCGTGTTTTTAGGATCAGTCAGTAAACTTCTTCCTTTTGTCTTGTTTGTGGGGAAACCTGCGCATGCAGGAGCTCCTTTTGATGGTTTTAATCCGGTCATGGCTGCATCGGTATTTGCAAGAGAGATTGAATGCAATAGTGAATGCTTAAATATTCGAACGACATTCCCAGGAGAAGAGCCTCCTCCCCCGACTATTTTATATTATCGTGAAATGCGAAATCGCTATGATGTGACTATGCCTGCGGATGTTTTTTGTGCTCTCAATGTTTTGACATTTGAAAAAAATCCTGCAAAAGTTTTTGGAAATGTAAAACTTCTTGTCCAGAAGGCACTCGATAGTTCTATTTCTTTACTATATGAGAGAATGTCGGCCTTTTCTAGAAAACAGAATGGCCATGTGGCTATGCAAAAATTTTCTTCGGACATCATCGATTTCCCAGATCTCATCAATCGTGCTGAATATGTGGCGTCTGGTATTTTAGAACGCCTCAGAAGGATTGCAGAGAAAAGTTATCCTGAAGATAAGGTATTGCAAACGGCAAAAATTGTGCATGAATTGCTAACCTATGCTCAAATTGAAGGCCCCTGCGCAATTGTAGGATTAGCTCCGCCTTACTATGCAAAAGCTGAATTGGACTCAGATCGTGATCAAGCATTTCTGGGATGTGTCAAAGATGAGCTTATTCAATTTAACAGAATGCATGAAGAATCCATAAAGCTCCGTCCCTACTTCCCAGGGATTTCTGATATGAGTTTTTTGACGCCTTCTGTTGATAGGCAATCTATTGAATATATAGAGCAGAGATCGGCGGTAAATCAGCCTGATTTAGAAGAGTATTTGGAAAATCCACTCAATGTTCCCGTGATAAATATTGGGCCATGGGGCAGAGAATACCATCAGTGCGGGGAGCGTGTTAACCGCCATTATGCTTTTAATCTATTGCCTGAATTAGTGTTCAAGATATGCCAAAGGCTGCTGAAAGAGAGTATATAAAGATAAGATATTTTATTTTGCGATCTATAATTTTAGGAGATAAAGATGATTATTGTAATATCTCTAGGAGGTTCAATTGTTGCTCCTCAAGAGGGACCCACTGGTTCATTTTTATTACAATTTCGCAACGTGTTGCTATCATGGCTGGAGGCAGATAATCGAAAAGCGATTATTGTAGTGGGAGGGGGCTCTGCAGCCCGACAGTGGCAGAAAGCATATAAAGAATATATTGAACAGGCTATCAAGATACAAACAAAAAAGGATGGGGACGGAGGTTTAAACCCAAACAAAACTTTTTATCTCAATGAATCGCTTGATCGGATTGGAATTGCAGCGACCAGACTCAACGCGCAGCTGGTCAAAGAAGTTTTTTCTGATTATTGCCCAGATTCAGTAATAACAGATCCTAGTTCTGATATTGCAATGCATGGCAAAATCTTGGTTGCAGCAGGATGGAAACCAGGTTTCTCCACAGATTATGATGCGGTACTGCTTGCTGAACGGTTCCATGCAGATAAAATAGTGAATTTATCAAATATTTCTCAAATCTATAGTGCTGATCCCAAGAAAGACCCTTTTGCAAAGCCTCTTGCGCATATAACTTTTGATGCCCTCTTAAAAATGACAGGAGCAGTATGGAATCCTGGTGCAAACCTGCCTTTTGATCCAATAGCAGCAGCAAAAGCAAAAGAACTGGGGCTCAGAATAATTTTTGCATCCGGGACCGATTTAGAGAATTTTGGTAAAATACTCATCGGAAATTCATTTCTTGGCACAATAATAGATTAGAGTTCAAGAAATTTATATATTAAGGTGATCTGATCTTTGTTAAACAGGGATCAGATATTAGGAGGGACAATGAGCAGGGAGAGATCGAGAGAACGAGAACGGGGACGGAGCTATGAAAATTTACAATATAGTGATGTTCGGGAGAAAGTTCTCGATGACCTAACAAATCTCTATGTCCAAGACAAAATTTCTCTGGAGCAATATGAAAACCTTGCTGCTGAAATACAAAAAGCTGCTGATCCACAGGCTGTTCTAAATTCAGCTCTCGTGGCGCATCAATCGCCCGATACAGAGAGAAGTCCTAAGAGCAACAATTTTGAAAATGAGCAGAAAGAGGGGTTTTTAAGTGGCCATCGTCAACCTCTGTCCCCCAATCCTGTAAATTCCTTTTACCCGTCCTTTGGACAATTTGGGAGGTCTGGTGACTTTTTTCTATGCGTCATGGGGGAGCGTAGGGTAAATGGACGGATGCTTGAAGGCAAATCAGCTTCCAGTGTTACTCTGATGGGGTCGACGACAATCGATCTTCGCGGTATTCAATTGCCGGCTTCAGGCCTGCGCCTTGAGCTTGTCGCGATTATGGGAGAGACGAGAATTCTTGTTTCCCCGGGCACTATCGTGCATTTTTCAGTCGTCCCGATAATGGGAGAAGCTGTAAGCAGGGCAGATGTTCCCTTCAATGCTTCACGTGAGGGAGTGCTGGAGGTGAGCGGGATCGCGCTGATGGGCTCGGTATCGGTGCGCGTCGTTCCTTAAGTGGGCTCAATTCGATATTTAATCTTGTTGTATTAGATAAACTTGTTATATTTGATCTCATTCACAAAGAGTTGTGGGGTGTTCCTGAACTGTCCCGGTGTTTAAGCTGTTATATCAAGAGGCTCCTGAAGAAGAGATAAAATCTTTTAAAATAACAGATTATATGGTAAAACAACTCCATACAGTGCACGGAAAACGGGGAAAGACGTCAAAAAGCCGTGCACTTGAAAGAGGATTGATGTACCGGATACCAGAAAAAGCGCCTGAATTTGAGAAATTCGATATGATCTTTGGAGGGAAGCTCAACCGGCAGAATCGATGGGTCATTCTGGCGGATTTGATACCGTGGGACGAAGTAGAACAAAGATATGCAAAGCTCTTTGTGCCGAAGAACGGCAGGCCGGCACTGACGGTGCGCGTTGCGTTAGGGGCGCTCATCATCAAAGAGAAAAAGAGAATATCAGATGAGGAACTTGTGGAGGATATCCGAGAGAGTCCATACTTGCAGTACTTTCTAGGGTATGCAGGGTATAAGGATGAGGTACCCTTTGATCCGAGTATGATGGTGCACTTCAGGAAGCGGTTGTCGGGGGATATTCTGAAAGAAATAAACGCGCTGATCATCGAGCAACACAGGAAGGGAGAAGAAGCGGCGCACAGGGATGAGGGAGATGATGATCCTCCTAAAGGAGATTCTGGAGAAGGGAATAAAGGGACGCTGATCGTGGACGCGACCTGCGCGCCGGAGGATATGCGGTTTCCGCATGACGTGAGTCTTTTGGATGAGGCGAGGAGGAAGACGGAACGTATCATAGATTGTCTTCAGCAATATGCTCCCTGTGGATATGAGAAGCCGAGGACGTATCGGAAGAAGGCGAGGAAGGAATTCTTAAGCTTCATACGGAACCGCAAGCCACGGGAGAAAACGATACGGAAGGCGTTGAAGAAGCAGATTCAGTATGTCGAGCGGAATCTGAGGATTATCAGTGACTACAAGGCAATAGTAGGGTTCGGAGTTTTGACGAGGAAACAATATCGAGATATGACGGTGATTGCTGAGCTGGTGCGGCAGCAACGGGAATTGTACAGAAGAAAGAGTTGGTCGATCGAAGGAAGGATCGTGAGCATCTCGAAGCCGCATGTGCGGCCGATTGCGCGGGGGAAGGCCCGGGGGATGTATAAGTTTGGAGCGAAGCTGTCGGTGAGTCTGGTGGATGGATTGGCGGAAGTACACCGGCTTTCGTGGGAACAGTACAACGAGTGTCAGGATTTGAGGGCTCAAATCGAACGCTACAAAGATCGGTATGGACACTATCCTGAAGTGGTGTGCGCCGACAAAATATACAGGACACGAGAGAACCTGCGGTACTGTCAGGAGTATGGGATACGGCTTTCAGGGCCGAAGCTGGGGCGACCATTCAACGAGAGTGAGAAGAACAGAGCGATACTGCGTGAACGGAGAAGAATGGAGCGTGAGGCTGAGAGGACACGGATTGCGGTGGAAGGGAAACGGCGATACTCGCTGGATCGGATAGGGACAAAGCTACGGGAGACGAGTGAGAGCGCGATTCACCTCGTGTTCCTGGTAATGAACCTCATGGTGCTGTACCGGAGGAAGGCGAACGCCTTCTTTGTGGCGCTCTTCGATACCCTATTCGAGATGGTCAGAAGGGTATGTAGGGAGCAAATCTGGCAGCCTTTGACTGCCTAACAGAGAGAAAACGGGGTTCTTCAGGAACCCCTATCAAGGTGAGATCGCTTGTGAAACAGCAAGCGTCGCTGACGGCAGCGTGATGGGCTGGACTTCCCATACCTCTTGATACCTCAAATGGCGAACATGTCTGGACTCGACCTCTGACCCCATAAAAAAATGTTGACAAACTGAAAAAGTGGAATCATAATGTATATGAAAACGTTTGCAGAAAAATGATTAAACGGTTGGTTTTGTACTGAACAAAAGAGTGAGATGAAAAAGTTTCTTTCACCAGCTGTTTCTTGGGCTTTATGAAGAAAGAGGGGCTTGAGAAGGCGACACTTATGTCGCCGCGGAAAAGCGTCATGCTGGTGCTCCGCGGTCTATCAAGTGAAATACGTGATCTAAAGTAGTCTTTGCAGCGCGGAACTCCAACTTCAACGGGGGATGTGCAATGGCTAACAGTACGGTTTTGCTTAAATTAACTGGGATTACAAAACGATTTCCTGGAGTGCTTGCTCTCGATTCTGTAGATATGGAAGTGATGTCGGGAGAGGTGCACGGTCTGACGGGAGAAAATGGAGCGGGAAAATCGACACTCATAAAGATCTTGACGGGAGCCTATACCCCGGATAGCGGCGAAATAATCTTCGACAGCAAAAAGCTCGAGCAATTGACTCCCCTTAAGGCCATGAATGAGGGAATCGCCTGCATCCTAATTTTCCGCAGAATTATAGCTAGGAATTACATAACTCTAATAGATATAAGCGAATAGTCATTGACACATCTGCAGAACATAGCTACAATTACAG
>Ga0228535_1001307_pt1 | contig 40525 bp, 33 predicted proteins | sample SJ1metagenome_FD_168457 | JGI IMG/M metagenome (GOLD analysis project Ga0228535, IMG submission 168457) | Enriched culture of PCE-dechlorinating microbial communities from Ithaca, New York, USA - SJ1 | ecosystem: Engineered > Modeled > Simulated communities (microbial... > Unclassified | place... | reverse complement strand
TCAGGTTCGCTTTGTCCTGACCGCTGTTGTTCGGATTGGCTCCGGTAACTCCCAGGGCAATCTGGTTCCTCACCCAGCCGGAAATGGAAAAATCGCCGTAATCAACAGCCCAGGCGCTGGCACTCCACGCCAGAAGCAGCAGGATCCCTATCAAACCAGCCAGTGATCTTCTGTTACCTCCCATATTTCTTCCTCCCTTTCGTTTGATTTCTCGCTGTAGTTTACCTTTTCGTACACCGGAAACGTCTGATACCCTCGATCTCCGGATCACAACTGAACGTGCAATGTGACCAGCCTTGCTAAATCGTAAGCGTTCATTGCCGTTATCTTCGTCCTCAATACGATAAGAGTTCATGATCGTGGTTTTCTTTTTTTCAAAGAACGACTGTTGGCTTTTCTTGTTCACCGTAAAAAAACGTTTTGGGGAACATAAATGGATTTTTAAGGCATGCATTAATAATGCAGGGGCTGTACCAACAGGGCTCTTGCAGATAACTGGCTGATTACAAAGATTTATTATGGATGAATGACTTAAGGAGTGAATTAGAGCAGTTCAATACATCCAATATTTTGGATTTAGCACAATATATTGGATTCACTGCGAATTGTGATTAAAAGAATAGGATGTAAGGCGCGAGGTGAAAAAGCTTTCTTTCTCTTGTGGTAATCATGGACTGTCATCCCGGACGGTTCTTTTTCGGCGGTTTCCCGGCACACGGGGAAGTGCGCTTTGTGTTGATGGATCTTCTACCCTCCGAAATCCGGATTAATTAATTCTATGTTGTCCCCGTCATGAATGAAGGTCGAGGAATATTTTTGGGGAAAAATAAACTTTCCGTTACATTCCACAATTATTTGAAGATCGCCTTCATTCATCAAACGAAGCAGTTGTTCAATCGAAATATTCGGAGCTATCCTGGTTTTTAACCCATTCAAAACTATTTCTACGCTATCGGATATCATGGTTCACGCAAATTCCTCTTTTTTTCCGCACATCGAACAATCGGGATTCCTGTCTATGGAAATTTCTCTGAATTTCATATTGAATAACGAAATTTGGAGCAGTTTACCTTTCAAAGTTTCGCCGATGCCTAAAATCAATTTCAAGACCTCCATTGCCTGCATGGAAGCAATGACGCCGGGGACAGGTCCCAAAATACCAACGCTTTTTTCACTGGGTGTCATTGTCGGGAAAACACATTCGAAACAGGGTGTTTCCCCCGGAACAAAGGTTGTTATCATACCGCCGAACTTATTTACGCCACCATAAATAAAAGGGATCTTTTTTCTCAATGACGCCGTATTAAGAACTTGTCTCGTCTGAAAATTATCTGTTGCATCAATAATAAATGAACAATTACCCAATATATCCATGATGTTATGGATATTTATTCTTTCATGAACGGCTGTGATTCGGCAGTATGGGTTCATTTCACTTAGTTTTAAAAAAGCTGATTCTACTTTCCACTTATCCACATCGCTTGTCCAGTGAAGAATCTGACGATTCAGGTTGGTCGGTTCAACCCGATCCCCATCGACAAGGGTGATATGCCCGACACCAGCGGCAACAAGGTAACTTGCCGAAATTGATCCCAAACCGCCGACACCGGCGATGATTACGTGTGATTTTTTTAATTTCTCTTGTCCTTCCTCACCAATATCCGGAATTATCAACTGCCGCTGATATCTTATCAATTCCTCTTCTGACAACATGATGCTTATTCTCTCGGCTCCCCAGTGGATGAGTGACACGATTTGAAAGAACTCCCCTCCCTTTGGTTCACAGGCGGGATGGGAGTTCTCAGCAAATCCTGAAATCAGAACCATTGCATATATAATTTCGGGCTACTTTTCTCCCTTTTCGTTTCTTCCCTTAAGTGCCATAAACACTCTTTCCGCGGTAACGGGAAGTTCGTTAATCCGGACGCCGACTGCATCGTAGACGGCATTCACAATAGCGGGTATGGTCGGTAGAATGGCTCCTTCCCCGACTTCCTTCGCCCCGTACGGACCATTCGGCTCATTACTTTCCACAATGATGGTATTGACATTCGGCATATCGAGCATCGTCGGAATTCGATACTCCCCGAGGGTCGGATTCAACAATTTCCCCTTCTCGTCAAATTTGACCTCCTCGAACAATGTTTCACCCAATCCCATATAAACGGATCCCTCATCTGACCTTCGACATTCGTCCGGTTGATTGCAAAACCGCAATCATGGGCGTCGGTCAATTTGTCGACGGTCACTTGCCCTGTTTCCTCGTCCACCGTAACCTCTGCGACCACCGCCGAGCATGAATATGCAGGGGATGTCCCGACAGATGCCCCTTTGAATTGCCCCCCCAGTTCATCCGGCTTGTAGGCGCCTCCTCCGACGATAACTCCTTTCTTCAAGTAGACAATCCGGGCGGCCTCTCTAAATGTCAGGCGATCGCCCTCCGGATGATCGAGCCATCCACGGTGCTCTTTGATATACTTTATCCTGATATCGGAAAAATCAGGGGGCTCGTTCTTGAAGACGATGCAGCTTTCCTTAATATCCATATCGCCGGACGGAATTTTGAACTCCGCGGCGAGGACGTCGAGAATCTGTCGTTTCAGGTCCTCGGCGGCTCTTTTCACGGCATGACCCGTCATCAGGGTCTGGCGTGATGAATAGGCCCCGAGATCGATACCGAAATCGGTGTCGCCGGAATGCACATGGACATCCTCATACCTTAATCCCAGTGTTTCCGCCACAATCATGGTGAAGGTGGTGTCCGAACCCTGGCCGATTTCAGCCGAAGCGGTGTAAAGATCGACGGTCCCGCCATCTTCCGACAACTTCACCATCGCCGTCGCATGATAAGTTTCGGAACGGTAAATGGAATAGCCGGCGCCGGAGACATAGAATGCGGCCGCCATGCCAATTCCCTTCCCCCGGGGCAGGTTCCCCCTCTTCGTCTCCCAATCCGAACCGTCCCGGACGGCTTCCAGGCATTCTCTTGCCCCGAGACTGCTCATATTGAAGTAATTGCAGGTGACATCGTCTTTTTCCATGATATTCTTCAGCCGGAGTTCGATCGGGTCCATACCGATCTCTTCCGCGATCTGATCCATCAGTTGCTCCATGCAAGCCCTGGCCACGACACTGCCATGCCCTCTCTGGGCACCCGCCGCCGGTTTATTCGTATAGATCCGGTATCCGTCATACTTCATGTTGGGCAGTTTGTAAGGGGCAGCCAACAGGGAGCCTGCATAATAAACCGTAGCAATACCGAAGCTGGAGTAAGCGCCGCCGTCCAGATAGCACTTGTTCTGCACAGCCATCAGGGTCCCGTCTTTCTTGGCTCCGACTTTCAGTTCGTGGAAAAACTGATGTCGGGCCCGCGAATGCATGAACACTTCCTCCCGGGAGAAACACATTTTAACCGGCCGCCCCGTCCTCATGGAGAGGAGACAGGCAATGAGCTCCATACTGTTCGCCGCGGCCTTGGGTCCGAACCCGCCTCCGACATAGGGTTTCACTACGCGCACCTTGCCCACGGGAATGTTCAACACCATCGCCACGGTTCTCTGGACATAATGCACGCTCTGCGTCGAGGAGTACAGGGTCAGATTCCCGTTGAGATCGTAGTGGGCCAGGCAGGCCTGGGGTTCCAGAAAGGCACCGTCCTGCTTCTTGTTGGAAAACGTCCCGACTTTGATGATGTCGCATTCCGCGAATGCCTTTTCGACATCGCCGAACTCGTTGTGGACTTCCGCGCTGATATTGTTCGGATGGTCGTCATGAATCGTGACCGCCCCTTCTTCCATGGCATCGAACACACTCAGGTAATGGGGCAATTCTTCATAGTCCACCTTGATCATGGAAAGTGCTTTCTGTGCCGTTTCATAATCAACGGCCGCCACGGCGGCCACTTCGTCCCCCACATACCGGACCTTATCGACACAGAACATCGTTTCATCGTAGCGGGCCGGACTAACGCCGAATTTGATGGAACCGGCTTCCTTGGCGGTAATAATATCCTTAACACCCGGCAACTTTTTCGCTTCCGACGTATCGATGTTCAGGATCTTGGCATGGGCCAGAGGGCTGTGCAGGACCGCACCATACAACATATTGGACATGGAAAGATCATCCGCGTAACGGGCATCACCGGTTGCCTTGGCACGTGCATCGACGCGTGGCAATCTCGTATTCAAGACATCGTATTTCATCATGGATCTCCTTATCACGATTTGATCTGTGCGGCCGCTTCCTGGACAGCCTCGACAATCTTCTGGTAACCGGTGCACCGGCACAGGTTTCCCGACATGGCCTCGCGAATGTCCCGCTCCGTCGGGTGGGGGTTGCTTTCGAGAAGGTGCTTGGCGGTCAGGATCATGCCGGGCGTACAAAATCCGCACTGAATCGCGCCAAGATTGACGAAGGCTTCCTGCACCGGGTGGAGTTTGTTGCCCTGCGCCACCCCCTCGATGGTTTCTATTTTGCTGCCGCTTGCCTGAACCGCCAGGACCAGGCAAGAATTCACCGGGCGGCCGTCCATGATAACCGTACAGGCGCCGCAATCACCGATGCCGCAACCTTCCTTGGTTCCCATCAAGTCCAACTCTTCCCGCAACACCTGGGTCAATGTCCGGTTCGGGAGCACCGCGACTTCATAATCGGTCCCGTTTACATTCAAGCTGATTAATTTCTTCATAGATGTCTCCTTGATAATATATCAACTTTATTCAATCTTTATTCAACTTCCCTGCCAGCAATCGTCGGAATCACTTTCCTCCCCTTGCCGCATCAAGGGCATTGAGGAGCGTTTTTCCGGTCAGAACCTTGACCATTTCTTTTCGGTATTCGCTCCCCCCTCTGATATCGCTGATGGGGCTGCAATCCGACATGGCCCGCACCGCTGCCGCTTCGAACAGCTCCGGGGTGGGTTCGGCCCCAATGAGCTCATTCTCGGCCGATACGGCATGAATGGCTTTCGGCGCGACGGCACTCAGGATAACTTTAGCATCCTTGATCGTCTTGCCGGTTTCATCCAATGTAAGGACTGAGGCGACGGCGATAATGGCGATTTCCAGCGATTTGCGATGGCCCAGCTTCATGTAGTCCCCACCCGAGAAGGGTTTCGCTTCCGGGATCACGATTTTCGTCAGGATTTCGTTGGGATTGATCGTGGTCTGGCCCGGACCGACCAAAAATTCCTCCAAATGCAATGTTCTCGTTCCCCCCTTGCTTCTCAATTCGATGGTCGCACCTAGCGCCATGAGTGGGGGAATAAGGTCAGCTGCAGGTCTTGCCGTCACGATATTCCCGCCGATCGTCGCCCTGTTCCTGATAAGCGGCGATCCCAGTTTGGAAGCGGCGTGGGAAAGAATGGGAAATTCAACCCTGATCAGTTCACTTTCTGCAATCGCAGCAGCAAGCGTTTGCGAACCAATCACGACCTCGGTCCCCTTTTTCTCAATCGCTGACAGTCCGGAAATCCTCGCAATACTGATCAGACAACCGGGATGAATTTTTCCCTCTTTCAGGTTAACCAGCACATCCGTTCCACCAGCAATAATTTTTCCATCCGATTTAAGCTGATCTAGTAATGAGTATGCCGTATCCATATCTGTTGGTTCGTAATATTCAAATTCAGGTAACAACAGCATAAAAAACCTCCCCATACTTTATTGTTTTCATAAGTTTTTTTATCTCTTTGCCATTCTTGACGGCTTCGTAAAAATCCGAAAAATGCTCGATTTGTCATCCCGAGCAAATGCGAGGAATCTGATATCATGAAAAATTTTTCATCGCTAACGCTCCCCGGAATGATAAAAGAGGATTTTTTACGGTTTCATCATTCTTACCTTTGCTTCAATCCAATTTTGAATATTAAGCCCTTTTAATGAACCTTCCTCCCGGTTCTCCCACTTGATGCATGTAACAAATCCTTTTCCAGCATCAATGATTTGCGGATCTCGCTTACGGATTTGGATCTTGCACCGTAAAAGCACTATCTATACCAATTAGAGAAACATTCAATAATAGCTAATGAATACCGCATGTTATGATATGAGAAGCAATGAAGCGGCCTGAACAACCGTCAGAACCGTTACAAGAAATATACAATATATTGGATGTGATACATGATATCGGATATGGAGCGGTTATCGAATCCCCAATTTCTTGATGCGAAAATCCAGGGTATTCGGTTTAATCCCCAGGATTTCTGCGGCACCCCCCTTACCCCTTATACGCCCCCCCGTTTTTTTCAGGATATCGGTAATATAACCTTTTTCCAATTCATGCAGGGTCAGGGGGTGGTCAATCATTTCGGCCACAGTCTCGTTAAACGTAATATGCAGCTTGTTATCCTTCATGAGGATCATCGCTCTTTCAACGGCATTTCTGAGTTCACGCACATTTCCAGGCCAGGAATAATTCTGCATCAACGTCATGCTTCTTCCGGATATACTTTTAACCGTTTTCCCCATGGACTTTTCAAACTCCTTGACAAAAGTCTGTACCAGAAGCGGAATATCCTCGGGTCTTTCACGAAGAGGGGGCATCAGGACGGGGAAAATATTCAAGCGATAGAAGAGATCTTCCCGAAAAGTACCTTCCTTGATTGCACGGCCAAGATCGCGGTTAGTCGCAGCAATGATTCGGACATCCACCTTGATGGTTTTTGAACTGCCGACGCGCTCAAACTGCCCATCTTGAAGTATCCTGAGAAGCTTGGCCTGAACGTTAAGAGGTAACTCGCCGATCTCATCCAGGAAAATAGTCGAATTGTTTGCGATCTCGAACCGCCCTACCCTGCTGGAAAAGGCCCCCGTAAACGCACCTTTTTCATGGCCGAACAACTCACTTTCGATGAGATGCGAGGGCAATGCAGCACAATTTACCCTCACCATCGGCAGATTTTTTCGAGAACTCAACTGATGAATCAGTTGAGCCAGGAGATCCTTGCCGGTACCTGTTTCGCCGAAAATAATCACCGTGGAGGAAGTTTTTGCAACCTGTTCCGCATTTTTAATTGCGGAAATAAGCGCCGAACTTTGCCCGATTATGATTTCGTGCTTGTTTTTCAGGGCAATCTCTTCCTTCAGGAAGAGATTCTCCTGGAACAACTGCTCTTTTAATTCTTCTATCTCTTTGAACGCCTTGTGAAGCGCCTTCTCTTCCTTTTTTCGCTCCGTAATGTCTTGTATAATCGCTAATTGGTGTTTGCTGCCCCTGTAATGAAAATTTGTTCCTCTCGCCTCAACATCAAGGACGACACCATCTTTGGTTACATCTCTGGATTCGTAAAAAAAACCCCCTTTAGTTTTGGTATCCGTCTTAAATTTTTCGAACATCGGATGGAAATCCGGATGAACGATGTCTTCCCGTGAAAGGGTCAGAAATTCATCGAATGTATAACCGTACATTTTACATGCCTGGAGATTGACGTTTACAATTTTCCCGTTTCTATCAAAGATTAAAAAGGCACACGTCGCCGAATCAAAAATCTTCTGGTATTCTTTTTTTTTACAAGCCAAAAGCTCGGTAATTTCCTGGTGTTTCTCCAGTTGTTTCTCTAAACAATGAACGTTATCCATCAATTGGTCATATGATAAGTTCTTCTGCATTCTTTTCTTCCTCTGAAAAGCATCGTATTAGGGTGCAAACGTCACTCATGCCGCATCCTTCGCCAGCACATTCAAGGTCAAGCGAATTCCTGATGACGCACAGGTCATATGAGATGATATTAGACGACAAAGGTTTATTGTATCTTTTGACGACCATCAATGAAGCGACAAAAATAAGGTGGGCTCAACAATAAAGAGCGTTTCCGTCGGGTCCCCGTTGAGGATGAATTTCAGGGTTCTCATGGATCACCTGATCAGACGGTCTTTGGCGGACGTTCCCCGAAAATCGCCCGGCCGATTCTGACGATGGTCGCCCCTTCTTCCACGGCGACAACGAAATCGCCGGACATGCCCATGGACAATTCCGTCATGTGCACACCCGGAATTTCCCGCTCGGCGATCCGGTCCCGAAGCTCCCGTAAACTCCGGAAAAAGGGCCTGGCCTCCTCGGGGTCGGAGAACCAGGGTGGCATGGTCATGAGGCCCCGGACAGACAGATTTTTGAATGCGGAAACCGTCTCGACCAGGTTTACGGCATCCCCAAGGGAAACGCCGCTTTTACTCGACTCGTCCCCGGTGTTCACCTCGACCAGGATCGGCATGACCATCCCCGCCGCACCGCACCGCTTGTCCAGTTCCCGTGCCAGCTCGATGCGGTCGACGGATTGAACCATGTGGAAAAGGCGGACGGCGTACTTGGACTTGTTGGTCTGGAGATGCCCGATCATGTGCCACTCAAGACCTTCTCCCAAAAGGGGAATTTTCCGCTGGGCCTCCTGGACATAATTTTCCCCGATGAGATGCACGCCCGCCGCGATGGCTTCGCGGATACGTTCGTCATCGACGGTTTTCGTGACCGCCATCAGGCGGACCGCGGAAGGGTCCCGGCCCGAGCGCCGGGCCGCTTCGCCGACCCGCTCCCGAACGGCCGAGATATTCTGTTCAACCGAATTGTTCATGACACACCCCGTTAAAACGAATCGCCCCGATCTCTTTCAGGACCTCGAATACCTCACTGACGGGCAGACCGATCACATTGGAGTAGGAACCGCGGATTCGGCGGGCGAACAGGCCGCCTTTTTCCTGAACGGCATAGCCTCCCGCCTTGTCGTAAGGTTCATCCGAATTGACGTACCATTCCAGTTCGTCCTCGGAAATCCGTTTGAAGACCACGACCGACCGGATCACCCGTTGGCGCAGGAGGGCCTTCGCCTTCCCGACGATGGAAAACCCCGTATAGACCGAATGTTCCTGCCCGCTCAAAAGCCGGAGCATGTTCCGGGCATCCTCCTTGTCTTTGGGTTTCCCGAGAACCCGCCCGTCGATGACAACGATCGTATCGGCTCCCAGAACCCACGCATCGGGGTGATCTGCGGCGACGGCCAGGGCTTTCGCGCCGGAGATTCTTCGGACATGGTCCCGCGGGGTCTCCCCCGGACGGAAGGATTCATCGGCTCCGCTGGGAATCACGTCGAAAGACAACCCGAACCCCTTCAACAATTCGATCCTCCGCGGTGAAGCGGAGGCGAGTATGAATGACCCGTCCATTACCAGGCCCATGGCTGCTTTTGTGTCCTTTTCGTCGCGGTCGCTCCTCAGAATGACATTGCGGCACACCCCCCCGGTGGGGGAATGAAGGGGATCGAAAAAAATCGTCATTCAAGGGTTTCGCATTTTGTTTTCCATTTTATAGAAGAATGGCCTCCCGCTGTCAAGGCGGTAACCTCCCGCCGGACGTTTCTCCTGAATATTTATCGGCGGGCAGTCCGCTTCCGGTGTGTCGAGATTCACGGAAAGACCCTTCCCGATGAAATTTTCCTGGCTTTTTACGTGAAATGCCGATAAGTTGCGCGGAAGTCGAATCCATAAAAAAAAGGACAAGTCGAGTTTATGAGTATCCGGCGTTTTTTCTGCTGTCTGTTTGCCCTGTTTTTCCTGGCGGTCCCCCCTCTGGCGCCTGTGTGGGCCGCGGAACGGATCGTCCGCCTGACCGTTCCCGGCTGCGATTCCTGAGGGAAAAAAGCGAGGACACGGGCTGTCCTGAAAAATATCAGGGGGATCAGTTCCTATGAACTGGGAGAACAGGGGTTGGTCACCATTACCTACGACGACAAAAAGGTCACTCTCAAAAAAATCGTTGCAACCTTGAAAAATGCCGACATGGCCCCGGAAGGAAAACCGGTCGTCATCAAGTGAGGCGTTGTTCCCCGCAACCGGAAATCCGTTCCGGAGCATTGGATACCGGACATCACGGACTCTTTCGGGGACCCTCGACATGGCTCCTAAGTTGTAAGATATCTCGTTCTGCCCGATTTGATTACATCGGCAAGCAAATATTCAAAACGTCATGCCGGCCTCGGAGGCCGTATCGCAATACCCGATTTATATTCGAAGTCGTTCCGAGTTCTTCGCTTCGCGCAAGGATCAACTACGCGAAGAATCGAATCATAACGGTCTGTTAAAAGGAAGAGATTCTTCGGCTGACGCCCCAGAATGACATTGCGACACAGCCTCTCGATCCGGCATCCAGTCAAATTCATTCCGGGTTCCGTCTTTCGAGGAATGACGGAAATGGATCGATTCAATGGCCGAAGTATCACGTGAATGAAACCGCAGAAAGCCGAAGACGGCTTGACTCGTCATCCCGAGTTCATCGCTGCGCCCAAGGCGCAAATACAAATAAGCTTGCAATAACAGGGAGATTTTTCATCGCACCGTCTCCCCGGAATGATAAAAGCGGATTCGTTACGAGGCAGTGAACGCCGGCGGTTTGCATATGCGGCTCCGTGTCGCCGGGACGGGCGATACCCGGCCGTTCAAATCATTTCCAAACAATTCGAGAAGGAGGCAGACATGAACCTGGTTGAAAGAGTAAAGAACATCCTGTTGTCACCGGTTGCGGAATGGGGAACGATCAAGGGCGAAACGCACACGACGGCCGATCTTTTTACCCGGTACGCCATGATCCTGGCCGCGATTCCCGCCCTCGCCGGCTTGATCGGCTTCGGGCTCATCGGCGTTTCCACCGGCACCGGTCCTTTCCGTCTACCCTTCGGATACGGACTGATCCATTGTATCCTGACTTATGTATTCAGCCTCGTGGGTGTCTACCTGCTCGCCATGATCATCGATTTTCTTTCTCCCAAATTCGGCGCTTCTCAAAGCATGGAGACCGCCCTTAAAATCAGCGTATTTTCCATGACACCCGCATGGATCGGCGGGATATTCCTGATCCTTCCATCTCTCTCAATCATCAGTATGATCGCCGGATTATACGGGCTGTACCTGTTGTTCCTGGGAATCAAACAGCTGAAGGATGTGCCGGAAGACAAGCTGTTGACTTTTTTCATCGCGACCGTTGTCCTCGCCATCGTCATACAGTTTATCTTCTACACCGTGATCCGGGCCATAGCCTTCCGGGGCCCCATGATGTAAAAAAGCGATTTGCCGGATAAAGTGACCTTCCCATTCCAAAACGGCGAACAGGGTCAATCCATACAGGCATCGCCGTTTAAAAGGGTTTCCAGCCGGTCCATGCGATAGTGCTGAAGAAAGCCGATAAACTTCCTGTTCTCCAGGGGATGGTCCTCAAAACCGAAAAGGTGGGTCTGACAGGAGCAGTCGGAAGATCCGAATCCCGGCACCTGCCAGGCGGCGATGGCGCCAAGGCGCCCGGCGAGTTCATGCTCCAGGTTGGCACTGGAACGGATCGGGATCGCCGAACAGGAACCGGCCTGCTCCCGCAGGTAATCGATGTGCCAGAAAGGCCGCTTTCTCCTGCGCAGATGACGGTTCACCCGCTGGGACAGATTCCGTTTTGCCGAGCCCACATAGACATAGTAGCCCTTTCTGAAACGAACGGTTCCCAGCGCTCCCACCGCGACGGACAGATCCCCGGCCAGGTGCAGGATCAGAAGATAATTTCCCCTGTTTTGATCTTCCTGCGAAAGAAGAAACCAGGGAATCTCGACCTCCCGAACCGGATCGGCAAGGGTCAGGTCACGGGACCAGCCGACGGCAAGGGGGCAGAATCGGACCCGGTCCCTTACATCGGCAAAAACACGGGAAAACTCCGGGTCCGTGTGAAAATCGGGGAGAAAATAACGGGCATGGGGCCAGTGGATGAGGTAGATCACCAGGCAGGAAAGCCCCTGGCCGGCCAGTTCCGCCAGTTCCAGTAGATGCCGCTTTCCCCGCTCTGTCACGGCATCGGGGAACATGGCAAAGGACTTGCCGAAGAGGGTGCAGGACTTCACCTCGCACAGGATATCCCGGCCGCCCTTTCGTAACCGGAAATCGAAGCGGCTGTGCCCGACGGTCGCCTCCGCTTTCACGATCCCGGCCCCCTCCAGGCCGGGGACCCGGCCCGCTTCGATCAGGAAGCGCACCACCCGGTTGGCCATCTGGGTATGGAGGAGGACCGGCAACCCATCCCTTTCCACTGCAACGGCGCTGTATCCCAGCCCTCCCGGCGAAATGGTTTTTCGAGGGATAAGAATGACCGTACTTTCCGGAAGGAGCAACTCCCACAGACGTCCCGGATTGGGCAGATGGGCCGTGACCGTCTGCCCGTCGATTGCACACTCGACGACAAAGCGATTGGGACGCCGGAGAAATACGGATCGAATCGGTTCTGTTCCCCAGGGGGAAAATGGATCGGTTATCGGCGGATCATCCCGGTTCATTGTTTCCATCACGACGGGTCAATTGCGCCTTGCAATCGTCCCGGAAAACCGCTACGATTCGCGCCCATGGAACGGAGGGCGCTTCCGCGGAATGCTTCGCGCGGCACGTTCATACCATGCACCCCGGAAAGGCCCGCCCTCAGGATGGGCGCAGGCGGCTTCATCCAACATAAACGACAATCGGACGCAATATACCGCATGGCACCCAAATATCCCAACATTTTCCTCAAAGCGGGCCGAGATTATGCCCTGATCAAGGGGCATCCGTGGGTTTTCTCCGGCGCCGTCGGAAAAGTGGAAGGGAAGCCCTCCCCCGGCGACATCGTAACCGCCGTTTCTTCATCGGGGGTGCCCATCGGCCTGGGTTTTTACAATCCCCTGACGGATATCGCCTTCCGTCTCCTGGCACCGGACACGATGCGGACGATCGACGCCGCTTTCTGGGAGAAACGCCTGCAGGCGGCCATGGAACTCAGAAGCCGGATCATTCCTCCTCAGACGACGGCCTATCGCCTGGTCAACGCCGAGGGCGACCTTCTGCCGGGCCTTATCGTGGACCGCTACGGTGACGGACTCGTCATTACGATCGGGACGGCCGGAATGGAGAAGATCAGGGCAACCATCCTGGAAATTCTGATCCGGCATCTCTCCCCCAGCTGGATTTATGAACGGAGCGATGGACGCTCCCGCCGTGTCGAGGGGCTGGAAGACCGGATCGGATTCATCCATGGCAAGGAAATTTTAACGGACGTGACGGTGCTTGAAAACGGTTTTACCTTTACGGTCGATCCCGTCCAGGGACAGAAGACGGGTTTCTTTCTCGACCAGCGCGTAAACCGGGAGCGGATCAGGACACTCGGCCAGGGCGCCACGGTCCTCAACTGCTTCGCCTACACGGGTGCCTTCTCGGTCTATGCCGCATCCGGCGGTGCGGGCCGGGTCGTTTCCGTCGATATCTCCGAGGGCGCCAACGAGATCGCCCGCAAGAATCTTTTGCAGAACGGCTTTTCTCCGGAGGAGCACCCGGTCGTCAAGGCCGATGTGTTTTCCTTTCTCAGGGACGCACAGGAACGCTTCGACCTGATTGTTCTCGACCCGCCGGCCTTTGCCAAATCGAAAAAGGAAGTTCCCCGCGCGACCCGGGGGTACAAGGACATCAATCTCCAGGCCGTTCGGTGCCTGAAAGACGGCGGACTGCTCGCAACCTTCTCCTGTTCGAACCACATCGACGCCGCCCTTTTCGCAAAGATCGTCCAGGGCGCCGTTTCCGATGCCGGTAAAACGGCGCAGCTCCTCCAGGCCCTGGGACCCGGGCCGGATCATCCGGTCAACCTGGCCCATCCGGAAGGGCACTACCTGAAGGGTTGCCTGTTGCGGATAGCCCCTTGAATTCCTTCCGTCAAACCCGTGTGAGCTGCCGGTACCTGATCCGGTGGGGCCGCTCGCTTTCCGCGCCCAGGCGTTTCTTCCGGTCCGCCTCGTAGTCGGAATAACCGCCCTCGAACCAGACGGTCCGGCTGTCCCCCTCGAAGGCGAGGATATGGGTGGCGATACGGTCCAGAAACCACCGGTCATGGGTAATCACGACGGCACAACCGGCGAAATTCTCCAGGGCCTCCTCCAGGGCCCGCATGGTATTCACGTCGAGGTCGTTCGTCGGCTCATCGAGCAAAAGAACGTTCGCCCCCTCTTTCAGCATGCAGGCCAGGTGCACCCGGTTCCGCTCACCCCCGGAAAGGCCGGCCACTTTTTTCTGCTGGTCCGTACCGGAGAAGTTGAAGCGTGCCACATACGCCCGCGACTTGACGGACACGTTCCCCAGCTGCAGCACGTCGTTCCCGCCGGAAATCACCTCCCAGATCGATTTTTCCGGGTCGAGACTCGCCCGGCTCTGATCGACATAGGCCAGCTTGACCGTTTCCCCGACACGGATCTGCCCGGAATCCGGTTCTTCCCGGCCCGTGATCATCCGGAACAGGGTTGTCTTCCCGGCGCCGTTCGCCCCGATCACCCCGACGATGCCGCCGGGAGGGAGAAAAAAATTCATGTTCTCGACCAGGAGACGATCCCCGTATCCCTTGGACACGTTGTCCGCTTCGACAACCAGCTTGCCCAGGCGGGGCCCCGGGGGAATGTAGATTTCCAGCTCTTCGGACCGGGTGTCGCCCTGCCGGGAAAGGAGCTCTTCGTAGGCGCTGATCCGGGCCTTGGATTTCGCGTGCCGGGCCTTGGGAGACATCCCGATCCATTCGAGCTCCCGCTGAAGCGTCTTCTGACGCTGGGTCTCGGCCTTTTCCTCCTGCCGCAGTCGCTCCTGCTTCTGCTGCAGCCACGAGGAGTAATTGCCCTTCCAGGGAATCCCCCTTCCCCGGTCCAGTTCCAGAATCCAGCCGGCCACGTTGTCCAGGAAATACCGGTCGTGGGTGACGGCGATGACCGTCCCCTCGTATCTCTGGAGATGATGTTCGAGCCATGCCACGGTTTCCGCGTCCAGGTGGTTGGTCGGTTCGTCCAGGAGGAGGATATCCGGCTTCTGCAGCAGCAGGCGGCAAAGGGCGACGCGGCGGCGTTCCCCGCCGGAAAGGACTTTGACCGGGGTGTCTCCCTCGGGACAGCGCAGGGCGTCCATGGCCATCTCCAGCCGGGAATCCAGGTCCCAGGCATCGAGGGCGTCCAGTTTCTCCTGGACCTCTCCCTGCCGGGTGATCAGGCGATCCATCTCCTCGTCGGACATGGGTTCGGCGAACCGTTCGTTGATCCGGTTGTATTCGTCCAGCAGATCGACGGTCTCCTGAACCGCCTCTTCGATCGTCGCCCGGACCGTCTTGGTATCGTCCAGCAGGGGTTCCTGCTCCAGAAATCCCACGGTGTATCCCGGGCTGAAAATGAGCTGGCCGTTGAACTCCCGGTCCACGCCGGCCATGATGCGCAGAAGCGAACTTTTTCCCGCACCGTTCAGGCCAAGAACGCCGATCTTCGCGCCGTAGAAGTAAGACAGGGAAATATCCTGGATAACCGGTTTCTTATCGTAGAACTTGCTGACCCGGATCATCGAACAGATGATCTTGTTCGCAGGCTGACTCATCGTTTATGTGATATCCTTTCTGGAATTCCGGAATTCCGGAATTCCGGGGACAGGATACTGAATTATCCTCTATATGGATTCCATCCCCGAAAACTCAAAAATTCTCTATGACCATATTATTACATCGGCAAGCAAATATTCAAAACGTCACGCCGGGCTCGGAAACTGTGCCGTAATGACGAAAAAAGGAGCGTTTCACTCCGGACCGCCGCCCAGCAGGGTCATGGCTTTTTTCGCCGCCTCCTGTTCCGCCTCCTTCTTGGTCCGGCCGCCCCCCTCCGTCGTAATGTTCCCGATGGTCATGCGAACCTCGAACAGCTTGCAGTGGTCGGGCCCCGACTCCCTGACCAGCGTGTAGACCGGGATCTCCCGGAATCTTTTCTGCGCGACCTGCTGCAGGGCGGTTTTGTAATCGCCGTGGAGAAACTGTTCCGGACGGCTCTTCAGAAGGGGGACAAAAAAAGCCTGGAACCACTGCGTCAGCCGGACGAATCCTCCGTCCAGATAAACGGCCGCCACCACCGCCTCCAGGGTATCCGAAAGGATGGAAGCCTTGGTTCTGCCGCCCGAGATCTCCTCCCCTCTTCCCAATCGCAGGTAATCGCCCAAGCCGATCATCCGGGCAACCGTGCTCAGGGAACGTTCGTTGACCAGCGACGCACGGAGTTTGGACAGCTGGCCTTCGGTAAAATCCTCGTGAGACCGGACCAGCAGGTCACTGATGCAAAGTCCCAAAACGGCGTCACCGAGAAACTCCAGCCGCTCGTTGTTTTTCCATTCGGCGGAGAGATTTTCATGAACGAAGGATCGATGAGTCAGGGCCTGGTCGAGAAGGGCCAGATCCTGAAAAGGATATTGCAGCTTTTCCTGCAACGCCGCAAGTGCGCTTCTTCGGTCGTCAGTCATGGGCGACTCTCCCGATGAGGCAACCATCCTTTTCTCCCGTGATCACAACGGGGACGATCTGGTTGACAAGCGCCGGATCATTCCGGTCGATCAGGACGGTCAGGTAGTTGTCCGTCAATCCCTGCATGCTGTTTTCGCCCTTCCCTTCTTTTCCCTCAATGAGAACCGCTGTCTCGGCCCCCACGAAAGAACGTGCGAACGCCTCTTTCTTCCTCATTCCAAGTTGCCGCAACATTTCGGCCCTTTCTTTCTTCGTTTTCTCCCCGACCTGTCCGCCCATGGTCGCAGCCGGCGTTCCGGGTCTTTTCGAATAGGGGAAGACGTGGAGATACGTTAAAGGGAGCGCCTCGATCAGGTCAAAGGTGTTCCGGAAGGCGTTCTCGTCCTCTCCGGGAAAACCCGTCATGACATCGACACCGATCGCCGCCCGGGGTATGTCTGCGCGGATTTTATCGATCAGCCCCCGGAAGAAGGCCCGGTCATAGGTGCGCTTCATGGCCGAAAGAATTCCGTCATCACCACTCTGCAGGGGAATGTGGAAGTGCGGGCAAAGGACCCGCGATTCCGCGGCAAATGCGATCAGTTCGTCCGTCACCTCGGCCGGTTCCAGGGAACTCAGGCGAAGCCGTGAAACGAGCGCCTCTTCTTCCACGGCTTTGAGGATGTCGAGCAACTGGCCGGACGTTCCCAGATCCTTTCCATAGAGGCCCAGATGAATCCCCGTCAGGACGACCTCCCGGTAACCGGATCGACAGAGAAAACGGATCTCCTCCAGAACGTCTTCCACCGGGAGACTCCGGCTCTTTCCCCGGGCCCGGGGAACAATGCAGTAACTGCAGGAGGCATCGCACCCGTCCTGAATCTTGAGAAAGGCCCTCGTGTGTCCCGGAAACGACGGGGCGGCATGGAAGTCCATCTCTTTCACCTGCCAGATGTCGCCGACCTGGACCTCACGGCGGCCGCCGGCCAGGGCATCGATCCGCTCCGGCAGGGTCATTTTCTCGACACTTCCCGCAATGAGGGTGACTTCCGGCATCGCTTCGAGTTCTTGCGGCGCCACCTGGGCATAACAGCCCGTCACCACGATGATTGCGCCGGGATTTCTGCGGGCGGCCCGGCGGATCAGCTGGCGGGACTGGTAATCGCTTCTGCCCGTCACGGTGCAGGTATTGATCACATAAACATCCGCTTCCGCAGCAAAGGGAACCACCTCGTATCCCCGCTCCTCAAATTTTCCGGCCAGGGCAGACGATTCATACTGGTTGACTTTGCAGCCGAGCGTCGTGATGGCCACTCTTTTACGTTCATCACGGGCATTCATTCGGTTTCCCTTGTCATGCGACCAAGCAATGCCATTGCATATCGAAGAAAATGGTAAGATAAACCCTGTTCCATACCGGACATGGATGAACCCTACGATTTTCAGTCCATGCGCTCCGGTAACTATTTCATCGGCCCGCCTTTTGTCAAGGCGAAAGGATTTCTGGATTTTCACCCCGTTTTTCTGTACATTTGCCGCAACAACTGATCGGCGCTGCCAAATTGTTCAGGATTCCTCCGGCAAGCAAATATTCAAAACGTCACGCCGGACTCGGAGACCAGGTCGCAATGTCCGATTCATATTCGAGGTCATTCTGAGAGAAGCAGAGAATATCATCACAACGGCATGTTAAGAGGAAGAGATTCTTCGGCTGGCGCCTCAGAATGACATTGCGGCGCAGCCTCCCGACCCGGCATCCGGTCAAATTCATTCCGGATTCCGTTTCTCGACGGAATGACGGAAATGGATCGATTCAACGGCCGAAGTGATCAATTGAACATCACCCTTCCGGAGGAGGTTTTTACCATGGATGAGATCATCAAATACGTCACGAATCACCCGTTTACCGTGCTGATCGCGGTTTTTTGCGCCTTCCTGATCACCTGGTTCATTTTCAAGAAACTCTTCAAACTGGCCTTTTTCATGTTTCTCATTTTTCTGGGTATTTGCGGATATTTCTATCTGAAGAACCCGGACACGGCCAGGGAAAATATCGGCAAAACCCTGGAAACCGCCAAGACAAAAACTTTCGAGACCCTGGAAAAAGGGAAAGCCACCTATGACAAGGGCAAAGAGTACGTCGAAAAGGGAAAAAAGATGAAAGAGGACGTGGACAAAATACTGGGCCCCACCAAGGAGACCGCCCCGGAGCCGGAACCTTAGCAGGGAGGTGCGGGCGATCCCGATTGATCAGAAGAGGTTGATCTCCATGGCTCGCGGCGCGCAAGCCGTCACGCAGAGCTCGCAACCGTTGCACCGTTCGGGATCGAATTGGACCTTCCAGGTCTCCCGGTCGAAATGCAAAGCCCCCGTGGGGCAGAAAGCGGTGCAGGCTCCACAGTGAACGCACCGGTCCGGATTCTGGCAGACGCTTTTCGACAGGGGCTCAACCTTGAGGCCCCTCTCCTTGAGAAAGCGGATCCCCCCGTCGAAATTTTCCTTCGTCCCCGTAAGCTCGAGGACAATGACCCCTTCGCGCCGGGGAAAGATACGGGCCTTCAGAATATTGAAAACGAGGTCATACTCCTTGACCAGCTCATAGATAATCGGCTGTTCAACGATGTCGGCGCTATAACGAATGATAATCTTTTTCGAATACATGATCTGTGCCCAATTCCGGGGACAGTATACTGAATTATCCCCTGTGCGTATTCCAGCCCCGAAAACTCAAAAATTCTCTACGGCCATATTCATTACTTCGGTAAGCAAATATTCAAAACGTCACGCCGGTCCCGGAGACCGTGTCATAATGTCATTCTGAGGAGCCAGCCAAGAATCTCTTCCTTTTAGATTCTTCGCTTCGCTCAGAATGACCCCGGGTGAATGCCGGGATTAGATTCTTCGCTTCGTTCAGAATGACCCCGGGGTGAGTTCCGGGATTAGATTCTTCGCGGAGTTTATCCTTGAGCAAAGCGAAGGACTCGGAATGACCCAATTCCGGGAACCGCGATTCCGGCGAAGCCCAAATTCCACTGAATTCCGGGAACAGTATTGTGTATTACGATACCGTCTCTCGACCCGGCATCCGGTCAAATTCATTCCGGCTTCCGTCTTTCGGCGAAATGACGGAAACGGATCCATTCAACTGCCGGAATAATAACCAGGCATGGGGCATGAAGCCCGTTACCCAAGGGAGCTACGTTACGGAAAGCCTTCTTTCTTGTCAAGATATTTATCGGGTTGCAACTGCAATCGTCGATATCCGCAAAACAGGGGGGACTTTCCGGTACGGCGCACTTCATTATCATTGGTTGCACATGTTGCCTCCGTAACGTGGGAAGCCCCATCAACAGGGGATCGGGCACAAAAAATATGCATAATAGCCATTGACATCTTGACTGAAGGGGTATATTTATCCCGGTGCCAGATAATACGGGGGTTCAATTCCAGCCTGATGACGAATACCCAGGGCAGCATTGACTAACCCCTTTTGTTTTGAATAAAGTTTGGGTCCAGCAAACCATCGACAAGCTTCACATTTCGCGTGAGGTTTGCGGCATGGACGGCGCTTATTGATTCGAGGAAAAGGAGTTATAAAAGAAAGCCGGGATTTTCAAAATCTCAACCCGAGACAAGGCGTTCCACGGGAACAATGTTGTTAAAAATATATCAGCGATTCAATATCGCTATATTTTTCGGAATAATACCGGGACAAGACCAGTATCGTGCAGATTTTTTCAGGTATCGCTTTTTCGGTTCAATGATTTACGGAGCCCGCACCTGGTAATTTCGCAAAAAGTCCGTTTGGGTCATTCCAAAGAATTCAACCGATGGAAAATCTATCATTGGATTCTTCGCGTTTGTTCAGAATGGCCAATCGATCTTTTTCCGAATCTCCGCGGCTTTATCAGGCCTGTCGAATTCGGGCGGCTTGAGAAATGGAATTGGAAGTGGATCTTTCTATCATCATTATCAACCATAATACAAAAGCGTTGACGCAAGCCGCCATTGCCTCGCTGTTCCGGCACACGGCGGGAATCGACTGGGAAATCATCCTTGTCGACAATTCCGACCAAAAACGGGAACGTATCGATCCGCCTCCCGAAAAATCGATCAAGCTGATCCAGGTTAAAAACAAGGGGTTTTCCCATGGCTGCAATACAGGCGCCCGCCTCGCCGCCGGCAGAAACCTGCTGTTTCTCAACTCGGACACGTTGATTTCCACCAACCTGCTGCCGGAATGCGTCCGCTTCCTGGACGAGCATCGGGAAGCCGGCACGCTGGGTGTCAAAATCCTCCTTCCGGATGGACGCCTGGATCACGGATGCAAAAGGGGATTCCCCACACCGGTCAATGCATTTTATTATTTTGCCGGTTTTGACCGCCGTCATCCCGACGATCCGAAATATTGCGGTTACCGTCTGCTTCATCTGGATCCCGACGAAATCCACAGCATCGATGCCGTCTCCGGCGCCTTCCTCATGACCCCCAAAGCCGTATTCGAAGAAGTGCGGGGTTTTGATGAAAAATTCTTCATGTACGGCGAGGACCTCGATTACTGTTTCCGCATCAAGAAAACAGGCCGTCAGGTGATTTATTATCCGAAGGCCAGTATCCTGCACCTGAAAGGGCAAAGCGGCCTGCATCACAAAAAAAATATGATTTTATACCATTTTTATAACGCCATGAGGAAATTCTACCGAAAGCACTACCAAAACAAATATGGTATAGGAATGAACCTCATGGTGAATACGGCGATTACGGGACTTTATCTTTTTGAAAGGGGAAGGAATGAAGGGTATCGTATTGGCAGGGGGCTCCGGTAGCAGGCTGTATCCGTTGACGATGGTGACGAGCAAACAGCTGTTGCCGGTCTACGACAAGCCCATGATTTACTATTCGCTGTCGATTCTCATGCTGGCCGGAATCCGGGAGATCCTGCTGATTTCGACCCCGCATGACCTGCCGAACTTCAAATCCCTGCTGGGGGACGGCAGCCGGTTCGGCATTTCCCTTTCGTATGCGGAACAGCCCTCACCGGACGGCCTGGCCCAGGCTTTTATCATCGGCGAAACGTTTGTCGCGGGAGAACCTTGCGCCATGATCCTGGGCGACAACATTTTCAGCGGAAACGGGCTGCGCAACCTGTTGCGCAAGGCGAAAGAAAATGCCGGCCGGGCAACCGTTTTCGGCTACTACGTGGACGATCCGCAACGCTTCGGCGTCGTTGAATTCGATCAGGACGGCAAAGCCGTTTCCATCGAGGAAAAACCCAGAATCCCCAAATCCAACTATGCCGTAACCGGCCTTTATTTTTACGATGAAAAAGTCTGCGGGTATGCCAAATCCCTGAAACCCAGCGCGCGAGGGGAACTCGAAATCACGGATTTGAACCGCGTCTACCTCGAAAACGGGATGCTGGACGTCATCACGCTGGGGAGGGGTTTCGCCTGGCTGGATACCGGAACGGTCGACTCCATGACGGAAGCGGCGGAATATGTCCGCGTGGTTCAAAAGCGGCAGGGACTCATCATCGCGGCGCTGGAAGAGATCGCCTTTCATCAGGGCTGGATCGGCCGGGAGTCGCTTCTCGCAGCAGCCAAAGCCTACGGGAAATCGCCCTACGGGCATTACCTGAAGCAGATCGCGTCCAGGAAAGGACCTTGAAGACATGCGGGTACTGGTAACCGGGGCGGCCGGCCAGCTGGGGTCCGATGTCGTCAAAAAGCTGCGGCAAATCCGGATGGAAGCCATCGGCGCGGACCTGACGGAGTTCGACCTCCTCGACGGCGAAGCCACCCGCGGCTTTGTGCGGGACTGCAAGCCGGACATGGTCGTGCACTGCGCCGCCTACACGAAGGTGGACCAGGCGGAAGAGGAACCCGAGCTCTGTGAGCGCGTCAACGCCTCCGGCACGGAGAACATCGCCCTTGCCTGCCGGGAATCCGGAAGCGGTCTGTGCTACCTCAGCACGGACTACGTTTTCGACGGAACCGCGGAAGAACCTTATGAAACCGGCGATGTTCCGAACCCGGTCTCCGTCTACGGCAGGTCGAAGTACAAGGGGGAACGGCTGGCGGCGTCCCTGGTGCCGAACCACTACATCCTGCGCACTTCCTGGGTATTCGGGGCAAACGGGAATAATTTCGTCAAAACCATGCTGAAACTGGGGCGGCACCAAAAAACCCTTTGGGTCGTCTCCGACCAGATCGGTTCACCGACCTACACGGTGGACCTGGCCGATTTGATCGCCGATTTGATCCGGACGGGAAAATTCGGCATTTATCACGGCACGAATTCCGGCTGTTGCAGCTGGGCGGATTTCGCCGAAGAAATTTTCAGGCAGATGAACTGGAACGTCCAGGTCGAAAGAATCCCCTCTTCCGGCTATCCGGCGAAGGCCGAAAGACCCAAAAATTCACGACTATCGAAGCAGTGCCTGGTCCAGGCCGGGCTTTCTCCACTGCCGCAGTGGCAGGACGGGCTGGCACGCTTTTTAAGGGAGATCAAGGCAATATGAAAACTTACCTGGTCACGGGAGGAGCCGGATTCATCGGATCGAACTACATCCTACAGTTGCTTTCCTCCCAGGAATCCATTCACGTCATCAATCTCGATGCCCTGACCTACGCGGGCAACCTGGAAAATCTCCAATCCGTCGAAAACGACCCGCGATACGAGTTCATCCACGGAAACATCTGCGACGAACCGCTGCTCAAGCGCATTTTTTCCGATCACGCCATCGATTACGTCGTCAATTTCGCGGCGGAAAGCCACGTGGACCGAAGCATCGAAGATCCGGAAGTATTCCTGAACACCAACGTATACGGCACGTTTCAGCTTCTGAACGCGGCAAAGCGATCCTGGGAAACGAACGGCGGCGTTTTCCGTCCGGGCGTGAAATTTCTCCAGATTTCCACGGATGAAGTTTACGGCTCCCTGGGCGAGACCGGTCTTTTCACGGAAACGACTCCCCTGGACCCGCACAGCCCGTATTCCGCGGCCAAGACCTCCGCCGATCTTTTCGTGAAGGCCTACCAAGACACCTACGGCTTTCCCGCCAACATCACCCGCTGCTCCAACAATTACGGGCCCTACCAGTTTCCCGAAAAGCTGATCCCGCTCGTGATCAACAACGCGATACAGGGGAAGGAAATTCCCGTATACGGGGACGGCAAAAACGTCCGGGACTGGCTTTACGTGTCCGACCACTGCCGGGCGATCCAGAGCGTCCTGCTGAACGGAGTTCCCGGCGAGGTTTACAACATCGGGGGAAACAACGAACGGCGGAACATCGAAATCGTGAACCTGATCCTGCAAACGGTGAAAGAAAGCGGCCACGACCAGTCCGGAACGCATCTCATCCGCTACGTGACCGACCGGAAGGGCCACGACCGGAGATACGCCATCGATTCGGGCAAAATTCGCGAGCACCTGGGCTGGGAACCCCTGGTTTCCTTCGAGGAGGGCATCCAAAAAACGGTAGACTGGTACCTGGGCCATGCCGAATGGATGAGAAAGGTCACGGACGGCTCATACCAGGAGTATTACCAGCGCATGTACGAGGGACGGTAAAGATGGCGGCATTTCAATTTATCGAAACCCCGATCGAGGACCTGCTGCTGATCGAGACGGAGGTATTCGCGGACAGCCGCGGGAGCTTCCAGGAAACCTTTCGCCAGGATGCGTTCTCCCACGCGGGGATTTCGCTGGATTTCGTTCAGGACAATCAATCCCGGTCGATCCGCAACGTCCTGCGGGGGCTCCATTTCCAGCGGAAGAAACCCCAGGGGAAGCTGGTGCGGGCCGTTCTCGGCGAGATTTACGACGTGGCCGTCGATTTGCGGCAAGACTCGAGCACCTACGGGCAGTGGCACGGCGTCCGCCTGAGCCGGGAAAACCGCCGGCAATTTTACCTGCCCCCCGGTTTCGCCCACGGATTCCTCACCCTGTCCCGAGAAGCGATCGTTTTGTACCGTTGCACGGATTACTATGACGGGCAGGACCAAGGCGGGATCTGCTGGAACGATCCGACGCTGAACATACAATGGCCCCTTTCGGGGGAAGCGCCGATTCTGTCGGACAAGGATCTGCAGAACCAGACCTTTGCGGCATACCAGGAAAGTACCAAATGAAATACCTCATCGGCTTTTTGAAATATAAGCGGTTGTCATGGATTAATAGTCCATTTTGTCATTCCGAGGAGCAAAAGCGCTCCCTTGTTGGCCATGTTGAAGGCACAACATTCCCCTGTTGGCTATGTTGAGGACGCAGCACTCCCCTATTGGTCATGTTGAGGGCACAGCGCTCTCCTATTGGTCATTCTGAGGGTGCAGCACTCCCTTGGTTGTCATTCTGAGGACGCAACGCTCCCCTATTGGTCATTCTGAGGAGCGCCAGCGACGAAGAATCTCTGTTTCTTGTTAAACTATCTACTGCGGGTGATGCCGGTGCATGCCGCCGTAAGAAGCGAACGTCACCACCGGTAACAACGGTAAATCCGTCGAGGGAGACACATGATCGACATTTTAATGGCTTGTTACAACAATGAATCCCATATCCGTGAGCAGCTGGATTCCATTTTAAACCAAACCGAAATCGGCTGAACCACCTCCTTGTACAGAACATCGTGTCCGGCAATACCTGCTTGGGCAATCGGCCCCTGCGAAACATCGTTTTACAGGGTCTTGAAAAACTTCATCCTGAACACCGAGATCCCATCATGATGCACGACTGGTGGCTGGCGCTGTCGGCGGCGGCTTTTGGAGCTATCGGCTACATGGACTTCGCGTCGGTATATTACAGGCAGCACGGGAAAAACGTCGTGGGTGCGGTAAATGCGGAATCCACCCTATATCCGTTCGTTCAGTGGAAAAACAAGGAACGGTTTAAAAAAGCTTTGAGCACCAAAAACGAACAGGCCCGTTTATTTTTTAACACCTATCAATCTTTCCTGTCTCTGGAGAAAAAAATCGTACTGGAGCAGTTTGTCCGTCTTTCAGAAGCAAGGGGTAAATGTTCGAAGATAGCGACGCTGATCCGATACGACTTTCTGATGGAAAACACGGTTCGCCAGCTTGGGCAATTCCTCTTCATCTGAATCGGAAGGAAAAAAACGTGAAAGAAAGGATTTGGCACAATACTTGTGCAGCTTTGTATAAAAAATTTGGTTCATTCCGAGGAACACCACCCCTATTGCCGGGTGGTCATTCTGAGGAGCGCCAGCGACGAAGAATCTCAAGCAACGCTGTGCTACGTAAAAGTTTCATAATAAGGGCGTACTAATGAACACAATGTATTTAACCGAAGACTTCTTACCCGAAATTTTCAACCAGGTTCAACCTGAAACGAACATCGGCATAAAAGCCATCGAAGGCCGGGAGATCTTCGCCTGATGCAAGACTTCTCCATCTCACCGAAAGAAATGGTTGTCAGCCTTTGGCGCAACCGCGACCTGGTCAAGCAAATGGTAAAGCGTGAGGTCGTCGGCCGCTACCGGGGCTCCTTCATGGGCATTCTCTGGTCGTTTTTCACGCCTTTGCTCATGCTCGTCATTTACACATTTGTGTTTTCCTTTATATTTAAGACACGCTGGAATATTTCCGAGCAGGAAAGTAAAATTAATTTCGGCATCATGCTTTTTGTCGGCATGATTATCCACGGCTTGTTTGCCGAGTGCATCAATCGTGCACCAGCACTCATTCTTTCCAATGTCAATTATGTTAAAAAGGTGGTCTTTCCGTTGGAAATACTTCCGTGGGTTGCATTTGGTTCTGCACTGTTTCACTGTGGTGTAAGCTTGTTGGTTCTCATTGTTGCCCTGATTATCTTCACGGGGCATATTCCTCTTACCGCGCTGTTTTTCCCCTTGGTATTACTTCCACTTATATTTGCAATAATCGGTTTTGCCTGGTTTCTGTCATCTTTGGGTGTGTTTATACGCGATATCGGGCAGGTAACCGGCATTTTAACCACCGTGCTGCTGTTTATTTCCGGCGTTTTTTTTCCGATGAGCGCACTACCGGCTCCCTATCGGACATGGCTGATGCTAAATCCGCTTGCCGTGATCATTGAAGAGGGAAGAAATGTATTGATCCTGGGAAAGCTGCCCGAACCGGCACTTTGGTGCGTCATGATGGTGTTGGGCCTGCTCATCTCCTGGTCCGGTTTTGCCTGGTTTCAGAAAACACGAAGGGGTTTTGCCGATGTCCTTTGATAACGCTTCTCCTGAAGTTTTTCCCATCCCCCATACCAATCTAAGTTGTTTTAAAGCCTACGATATCCGCGGGCGGGTTCCGGAGGACCTAAACCCGCACATTGCCTATCGCATCGGCCGGGCTTATGGAGAGCACCTCGTTCCCGGACAGGTCGTTGTCGGTTACGATGTGCGCCTGCAAAGCCCCGAACTGGCAGCAGCCGTATCCGAAGGCCTTCTGGACAGCGGCGTGTCCGTAATCGACATCGGCCTGTGCGGTACGGAAGAGGTCTATTTCCAGACATTCCACCGCGACACCGGGGGCGGCATCATGGTGACGGCAAGCCACAACCCCATGGATTACAACGGCATGAAACTGGTCCGGGAAGGCAGTCGGCCGATCAGCGGCGATACGGGCCTGGATAAGATTCGTGTACTGGCCGAACGAAGCATTTTTACAAAGAAAGCATCCCGCAGCTCATTGCTCAAAGACGGCAGCAAGGAAGCCTACATCCACCATCTGCTGAGCTATATCGACCTTAATGCCTTGAAGCACCTCGAAATCGTGGTAAATGCGGGAAACGGCTGCGCCGGCCCCATCATAGATCTCCTTGCGGAGCACCTCCCATTCAAGTTTATCCGCATGCATCATGAACCGGACGGATCCTTTCCGAACGGCATCCCCAATCCCCTCCTGCCGGGAAACCGGTCCGCCACGGCCAATGCAGTGATCCGGCATGGAGCGAATATGGGTATCGCCTGGGACGGTGATTTCGACCGCTGCTTCTTCTTTGACGAAAGGGGCCGCTTCATCGAAGGTTACTATTTGGTCGGGGTGCTGGCCCAAATCCTTTTGAAGAAAACACCCAAGGCCGGCATTATCCACGACCCGCGCCTGACATGGAACACCATTGACCTGGTTACTCGGAGCGGCGGTACGCCCATCCAGAGCAAGACCGGCCACGCATTTATCAAGGAACGCATGCGCAAGGAAAACGCTCTCTACGGGGGTGAAATGAGCGCCCATCACTACTTCCGGGATTTCGCCTATTGCGACTCGGGAATGATCCCCTGGCTCCTGATCGCGGAGTGGTTGTGCAAGACCGGCCTGCCTCTTTCGGCCCTCGTTGATGAACGGATGCTCGCTTATCCCTGCAGCGGGGAGATCAACTTCGCCGTCGAAAATGCCCAAGAAACCCTGCAGCGCATCCGAGATCACTTTGCACCCATGAATCCGGATATAGACAAAACGGACGGGCTGAGTTTCGCCTTTCCGGATTGGCGTTTCAACGTCAGATCCTCCAATACGGAACCCCTTTTGCGCCTCAACGTGGAAACCCGGGCCAATGCGGCCCTGTTGCGTACTAGGGTCGATGAAATTACAAAGCTTATTGAAAAATGAAATGGATTGGAAATTGACTGGACAAGCAAAAAGCCTGATACCCACGATACTCTGCGGTGGCGCGGGAACACGTCTCTGGCCGCTTTCCCGGGATGAATACCCTAAGCAACTTCTGCCTTTAGCCGGACAAGAAACCATGCTTCAAGAAACAATCCGACGCATGACCGGCTTTATCCATACCAATGCGGCGCTTGCACCGGCTCCGATGATTGTCTGCAACGAAGCCCATCGTTTTCTCGTTGCCGAGCAGATCAAGAACATGGCTTTTGAAGGCGCCCCTATCATTCTTGAACCATGTGGTCGCAACACCGCACCGGCACTGACCGTCGCGGCAATCCACGCAACAAAAAACGGTCAGGATCCGCTGCTGCTCGTCATGCCCGCCGATCATGCCATTACGGATCTCGTCGCCTTCCATCGTGCCTTGAGCACCGGTATCGAACCCGCTCTCGAGGGAGCGATCGTCACCTTCGGAATTGTGCCCGACAGACCGGAAACCGGCTATGGCTATATCCAGGCCAACCGACAAACCCCGGTCTCCAACCAGGTTTATCCGATCATCCGGTTTGTCGAGAAGCCTGATCGTGAAACGGCGGAGACCTATCTCGCGCAGGGCGACTACTACTGGAACAGCGGCATGTTTCTCCTGCGGGCCGGGACATGGCTTGCGGCAATGGAGGAGTTTCAACCCGTTATGCTGAATTCCTGCGTAAACGCTTTTGACCGCGGAAACCACGAGTTTGAATTTCTACGACTGGATCGGGAAACCTTTTCTTCGTGCCCTGCCGATTCCATCGATTACGCCGTCATGGAAAAGCTCACTACCCTGCCCGATCAATCAATTCGAGGAATCATCGTGCCGATGAATGCGGGCTGGTCCGATGTGGGTTCCTGGGATGCCGTATGGAACATTGCCGGAAAAGACGAACACGGCAACAGTTCCAGGGGTGACGTTATCATGGAAGACACGCGCCAGTCCCTGGTTCTGGCCACATCGCGCCTGGTTACCTGCGTTGGCATCGAGGGGCTTGTCGTCGTGGAGACCCCGGATGCGGTTCTGGTCGCTGAAACGAACAAAGCTCAGGATGTCAAGAAAATCGTTACGACCCTCAAGGCCAAGGCACGCAGGGAGGGGTCCGCCCACCGGAAAGTTTACCGTCCCTGGGGATGGTATGATTTGCTGGAGCTAGGAGACGGCTTCCAGGTCAAACGTATCCAGGTGAAACCCGGTGCAATCCTCAGCCTGCAAGTGCACCGCCATCGCTCAGAACACTGGATTATCGTTCACGGCACAGCCAGGGTCACCCGTGGCGATGAAATAATCATTCTCAATGAAAATCAAACCGCTTTCATCCCCGCGGGGGAAAAGCATCGAGTGGAAAATCCCGGACAAGTCGCCTTGGAGATCATAGAAATCCAGTCAGGATCCTATCTTGGAGAAGACGACATCGTGCGTTTGGAAGATCGTTACGGACGGGCATTTAAAATATAAGGAGTATGATATGAACAAAGTGGCATTGATTACGGGCGTTACCGGCCAGGACGGATCTTACCTGGCCGAATTCCTCTTGGGAAAAGGCTACGAGGTACATGGCATCAAACGCCGCACCTCCCTTTTCAACACGGATCGGATCGATCACCTTTACCAGGACCCCCACGAAGGGGATCGCCGGTTCATTCTTCATCATGGGGATATGACGGATTCGTCGAGCTTGATTCGGATCATTCAACAGGTAAGGCCGGCAGAGATATATAATCTAGCCGCACAATCCCATGTTGCCGTATCCTTCGAGGAACCGGAATATACGGCCAACTCGGATGCACTGGGAACATTGAGGATTCTTGAAGCCATCCGTATCCTGGGCCTGGAAAAGAAGACGCGCTTCTACCAGGCATCCACATCGGAACTTTTCGGCAAGGTCCAGGAAATACCTCAAAAAGAAACCACGCCATTCTACCCGCGAAGCCCCTACGCCGTGGCCAAGCTCTACGCTTACTGGATTACGGTAAATTATCGGGAAGCCTATGGAATTTACGCATGCAACGGCATCCTCTTCAATCACGAATCCCCTGTCCGTGGCGAAACCTTCGTCACCCGCAAAATCACGCGTGCCCTTGCCCGCATCAAACTCGGTCTTCAGGATGCCCTCTATCTCGGCAATCTCGATGCCAAGCGGGACTGGGGCCATGCCCGGGATTACGTGGAAATGCAGTGGCTCATGCTGCAACAGGAAGAACCGGAGGACTTTGTCATCGCCACAGGGATACAATACAGTGTCCGCGATTTCATCAATGCGGCAGCATATGAACTGGGAATGACGATACGCTGGGAAGGTCACGGACTGGATGAAGTCGGTTACCGGAAAACCTCCTCATCACGGCAGGAAAAGCCCATTGTCCGCGTCGATCCGCGCTATTTCCGGCCTACAGAGGTGGAGACCCTTTTGGGCGATCCCACCAAGGCCCATCAAAAGCTTGGGTGGAAACCGAAGATTTCCTTCAAGGAGCTTGTCGCGGAAATGGCGAGGGAAGACTTGAAAACAGCCGAACGGGACGAATTGATCCGAGAAAACGGCTACAAAGTCTATTGTTACAACGAATGAAAAAGACGGCCTTGCAAGAATTCTAGAAACACTCTAACTGCCATCCTGAGCGAATGCGAAGAATCTAATATTACAAGAGATTCTTCGTCGCTAACGTTCTTCAGGATGACAAAAACAGACTTTTTAGACTTACATACAAAAAGAGAACTTTTTATGACCTCAAAATTGACTGAAAAACGAATCACCATAACGGGTGGGAAAGGCTTCCTGGGAAAACACCTCATTCGTGCCTTTCATGATAAGGGGTACCGTCACATCACCGTCGCCGATCTTCCGGAATACAATCTCATTCGCCTTGAAGATGTCCGGAGGCTCTACGAAGAGACAACGCCGGATATCGTCGTTCATCTGGCGGCCAAAGTGGGTGGTATCGGCTTCAACAGGGAGAATCCCGGCGACCTTTTTTATGAAAACATCATGATGGGGGTTCAACTGATCCACGAGGGCTATCTCCATGGCATCGAGAAATTCGTCGCCCTCGGAACGATCTGCGCGTACCCGAAGTTTACCTCTGTCCCTTTCAGGGAAGACGACCTCTGGAACGGCTACCCGGAGGAAACCAACGCCCCTTACGGCCTCGCCAAGAAGATGATGCTCGTTCAATCCCAGGCCTACAGGCAACAGTACGGCTTCAATTCCATTTTTTTGCTTCCCGTAAATCTCTATGGACCGGGGGATAATTTTGATCCCGACTCTTCCCATGTCATACCGGCATTGATCAAGAAATGCGTGGACGCCCGGCTGAAGGGTGATGCGACCGTCGAAGTCTGGGGAACCGGCCAAGCCACACGAGAATTCTTTTACGTGGAGGATGCGGCGCGGGCGATTGTAGAGGCAACGGAGAAATACAACAATTCGGAACCCGTCAACATCGGTGCCGGATTTGAAATCTCCATCCACGACCTGGCCATGTTGATTGTGGAATTGACCGGCTACGAAGGGGAAATCCGATGGAATCCCGCAAAACCGGACGGCCAGCCCCGGCGCATGCTGGATACCGCCAGGGCTTTTCAAGAATTTGGTTTTCGCTCAAAGACTGACTTTCGTGAAGGTCTGAAGAAAACCATTGATTGGTATGAACAAAATTCAGGAATTCGGTCATAATGAAAGACGATATTGTCCTAAGAGTCAGGAATCTTTCCAAGTGTTACCAAATCTATGATCTGCCACAAAATCGGCTCAAGCAGTCGATTTACCCCCGTTTGCACAGGCTCGTCAGAAAACAGCCTAAACAATATTTTCGTGAGTTCTGGGCGCTTAAGGATGTTTCGTTTGAGTTGAAGCGCGGTGAAGCATTAGGCATTATCGGGCGTAACGGCAGCGGTAAATCGACCCTTCTGCAGATCATCGCCAGCACGCTTGCCCCCACATCCGGTACTGTAGAAACAATGGGCAAAATTGCTGCCTTATTGGAGCTTGGCAGCGGTTTTAACCCGGAATTTACAGGGCGGGAAAACGCCTATATGAATGGAGCGATCCTGGGGTTTTCCAAGCCTGAAATGGACGAGAAGATTGATGAAATTGTAGATTTCGCCGATATCGGCGAGTTCATTGACCAACCCGTCAAAACTTACTCCAGTGGCATGTATGTACGTTTGGCATTCGCAGTGCAGGTTTGCGCAAATCCAGAGATCTTGATTGTTGATGAGGCACTAAGTGTAGGCGATGTTTTTTTTCAACAAAAATGTTTCAAACGAGTTCGAAAAGTGTTGGAATCTGGAACCACGCTTTTGTTTGTTTCGCACGACACGGCTGCAGTCCAGAATTTGTGCAGCCATTCTATCCTCTTGCATCAAGGGAAAGACATTTTTCAAGGCCCACCGGAAGAGGCGGTAAGTCGTTATTATAGTCTTTCCCGGACTTCATCCAATGTTGCTCCCGAAATTTGTCAATTGAAGAAGCAAACAGCCGATACGCGTGGACAGGAAGAATTGCTTAACGCTTATGACATTAAAAAAGAGGCTAGATCGGAGCATGGTGCCGGTGATTTGGTCATAGAGAAAGTCGCTTTTCTCGATGAGGCGGGGTTTTCAAATCGTACCTTTAAGGTAGGTGCACGACTTAACATTCTCCTTCAACTACATGCAAAACAGGAAATTTCCGATCCCGGCGCCGGCCTTCAGCTGTATGACCGAATGAACAACTTGGTTTTTGCTGCAGGTACGCGACAGCTCCGCATGCCCTTGCCTGACTTTGCCATTGAGGAAACACGGATTATGAAAATTAGTCTCGACCTTCACATACAACCCGGCGAGTACACTCTGTCAGTGGGATGTGGACAGCCCTCTGGAGAGGATCAGAATACGGGTTTTGCACAACATCGTCTTGAGGGATTGGGCCCCATTACTGTTATCCCTGTGGACAGCGGGGTGTGGCCTTTCTATGGCATGGCACGCTTGCCGATGTCGATAAGTGTTGAAGGTTCCTCCACCAGTACCTTTTAAGGCTCGGTCAGATAGGCCCAAATGTGCAATCTAGTTTCGAGTCATGCCGAAAAGCGGCACATATATACAACCTGTAGAGATCATGATTTTATGAATAATTCACGATTCAAATCATTATTTCCTGACATACATGATTCCCTCGCGAATGCAGTTGAACAGGCTTATCCCCAATATTGGCTACATCGGGTGCATAGCGTGCTACACGGGAAATGGGAACAGTTGTGCTACGAACCGGTGTGGTTGGGACAGCCCGTACATTTAACCCAGTTGCATCGGCAATTATCCCCTGTTGGCAGTTGGTCATGGCTGCTCGACAATACCGAGCGCATATTACCGGCGTTTCACCAAAAATTAGTGGTAACATTGGCAGGTAAAACAATGTTGACACGGCGGGAAACTTTTCGGCTCATAACGATTGGACTGTTGGAATGTGATGCCTTGATGATGAGCCAAGGCGATGTTGACTCAACTCCGACGTTAAATCTGACGCCACTAGATCAATGGCAGAGTCAAGTGCAGTTTCCTCGCAAAATCATCATCGATGATTTGGTGAACCATCTTCGCCAACAGGCGCCTCTTGCCGTTAGAGCTTCTTTGTTACATGGCAGCCTGGCTGATGGGCGCGTAGTCGACGGTTTTAGTGACTGTGACCTGCTGTTGGTTTTAAGGACACCCCAAGACGAAACCGGAGAAGAGTTGGATCTTTTAGCAGGATGGATTCTGGAGTTGAATCACTGGCTGCTAGCATATAATCCATGTATGCACCATGGCCCGATGATGATTTGGGAATCGGAACTTAGGTCTTGTTCGCCTGCACGACTGCCGCAGGCTCTATTGGATGGTGGGGTTGTGGTGCAAGGTGATTTGCCAATTATTCATTATTCTCACGACCAATTTTCTGCGTTGGCAGTATTGTCGATCTTTGAATGGTTTTTTGAATCAGCAATGACTAGACCTGACTCGATAGTCAGTGCCTTTGATATAATTTGGTGGACGGCGAGTACAAGTTTATTGCCCTGCCTTCTCTCCCAGGTGCAGAACCAAAAATCCTTGTCAAAACGGCAGTTATTCGAAACCCCTCCACCAATTTTACCTGACCGTTTCCATGGGCTTTTAAAGTCTTTGGACAGTTTGAGAACCCGCGTTGGGGAATGGGTGGCGGCACGCCTGCCTAATCCGGTGTGGCCATTACCTTGTTCTACGATGCCTGGAGCGTGCTTGCACTACTACAAACAAACATTACGATTGAGTTGGAAGGAGGCGGCGGACCTTGGCCTCGACCAGAACTTGATGCTATTGGGACGACAGTTGTGGGAATATGTCTCGTTTAAAGCCTTGGAGGAACATTGCAGCAAAATAGCGAGGGCGAGTTGTGTACCACAGCTAATGGCATGGCCAATGGAAGTGATCCAACGACCTAAACGGGTTACATTAAAATCTTATGATCTGGCTCGGAATCAGTTCCTTTTAACCGCCAGTACTCAAAAGGCAGTCCTAGCAATTTATGAGTTTGGTCAGGTTGGATGTCCAGGACTGTCAGACTTGGACTTTCTGGTTGTGTTACGTGCCGGCAGCCAGGGTGTTCCGTCTGCACTACTGATGGAGAACTTGCCTCAATCAACTTTTGGTGTAATGGGTCATGATCCACTGTTCATCGGAGAGGAATCTCTGTGTGATTTTGCAGCACTCTTTCCGATATTCCATGCCACGTGCTTGTGGGGAGATTGTTGTCATTTGACCTTAACCGAGGATTTCCCGCTGGATATCCAAGCCATGTTGATGTCAAGGAAAAATGTAATAAAGTATCCCCACGATCTAATTCGGCTTTCTAAGGAATTGCAAACAAGATGGGTAACGCTGTTGTCCTATCTGAACAGCTTTAATCACATTGCCCTCTGTTTGCAGACACTGAACCTGGAAGTTCCTAAGGGGGTACTTGAATGTCAGGTTCTCAACAAGCAGATACGCCAGCGATTCAGCAATGGGAGTGAGGCAACACTCGGGGATTTGCAGGCGGCGATGAAACTGATGCTATTGGGAAGCGTTGAAGCCTTGGGGGCGTTTGATGACTATTGGCGTGGTCGCTTCCCAATTTTACAGAAGGTGGTGCCGACGTTTAACAAAACAATTTTCAAGAAGTGGATCGATCAGGCCATAACATCACCCGCCCCCTGTCCAATTTCATCACCTCCGGCTGTGGGACTGATGGCAACGCTATCTTCTTTGCCACCAGAGACACTGCTTCCATCATCTGAAAATTACAGGCAGATATCCGATATTGTCGAAAATTTTTCATCGATTAAAGCTCGTTTTATCCAACGCGAGTCTAAGGCAGACCGTACCATTTCATACTACGTTGAACCTCCTCACTTTCGTTTAGAAGGCCCCCCCACAGCAAGGGGCCCGGAATTAGCAAGACTGGACCAACTGCACAGCCCACGTTTCCAGCGGTTTATGCTAGCTTTGAACTGTTTTGCCTCTGAACATGGTTTGAGGGTGATGATTAATTGGTCCAAAGTCTGGGAATACCCTTGGCTCTGGTATCGTGGTTTATCCTCGGTTGACTGGCCTAATAAGCAGGTGCTTGATTTCAGTAGTGAACTAAGTCCCATGCCTTGGTTTCTTGCGTCATTAGGTGCACGGGTAACCCTGGTTGAAACTGATCCACAGTGGATCCCTGTATGGGAGAAAATTAGACAAGAAACAGGATTGGCAGCTGAATGGCACATTGTTAACGATGAAGCTCTTCCCTTTGACGATGACGACTTTGACGTGGTCACCAGCTTTTCCGTCATTGAACATCAAACTGATAAGGTTCGCGCTGTCAACGAGGTAACACGCGTCTTGAAACCCGGCGGTCTGTTGGCGATTTCCTTTGATATCTGTGAATCGGAGATGGGAATGACTTTTCCAGAATGGAACGGACAGGCTTTGACCATGAGAGAATTCGAAGAATTGGTTTGGGCTAATCCGGCATTTGATAATAGAGGGGAAAAACCTAACTGGAATACTGGCGATTGCGCCGAATTTATAAAGTGGCATCTAAAATCGGCACCCCATCATAATTATACAGTCGGTGCAGCGATGATGGAGAAAAAATTATAAAATTTATTATGACAGACAAAATCGATATAAAAAAGTGCAAAAGTATCCTGCTGCCTAGGTTTGATTCGTTCGGCGACATTGTTCTTTTACAAGGGTTTATTGCTGCTGTCCTAGATTTTATGCCCGAGGCACGCGTAACACTCATGGTTCGATCGGGATATGAGCAACTTGCATCTATGTTTCCCCAAGGGCTGATCTGGAAAACAACACAGATAAATCCTTACAAGCAAATAACCGGGAGCGAAGATATCAAATCGTTTTTCGAGGAACTCCAAAAAGATGACTATGACCTTTTGCTGGTAACGACATATAATCGCACATGGCTTGATGATCTGCTTGCGATTGCACTGCCTTCCATAAAACGCATAGCATTAGGTAGTCCTCAGGATGAGCATGCCTTTCAAAGCGAAGTGTTGTCGGATTTATCTATCCAAATGCCGCAACAACTCTACAACGAATATATTCCCGTGGAAGAAAAAACGCACGAAACGGAAAAGTATCAGGAATTCTGGCATAAAATAACATCGGCACAGATAAATATTCCCCGGCCACACTTGATAATTCCGCAAGCAGAAAACAAAAGAGCTTGCGATGTACTCACCCACATCGGTTTAAAAAAAGAAGATTTTGTTTTTTGTTTCCCTGCCGGCGTAGCCAATGTTACTCTGAAAACCTGGCCTGAAGAAAACTTTGCGGCTGTCATTGCCCATCTAGAAAAAAAGCATGCATTGAAAACTCTTATTGCCGGACAGGAAATGGAAAAACACGTTGTTGATAAAGTAGCTGAACTTGCACGGCAGCACGGAGCAGATCCCTTGGTATGGCTGGGTAAGGATGGCGATATACCTCTGGCCTGCGCACTCGTTGCAAAATCTAAATTTTATCTCGGCAATGATACTGGTCTGATGCACATGGCCGCCGCCCTGAATAAACCTGTAACAGCAATTTTAGGCGGCGGCCACTGGCCGAGATTCCTTCCCGTTTCTGATATTGGTGCTGTATTTACCCGCGAGTTGACTTGCACTTACTGTAAATGGGAAGCTTGTTGTTTTTTAGATGCACCTTGCGTCAAGACTGTAAGGATAAATAAGGTCGTTAGCTTCGTCGAAAAACTGCTTGGAGAAAAGCTGGGGAGTCTTGAAATCCACAAAGATGAAATTATTGATTCAATGATGGTTGATTTACTGTTTGAAAAGTCAAAGGAAGCCTTCTTCAGCTTGCGTCGGGACCGTAATCAAGCGGTAGCGGAAATTCACAAACGCGATGCTTGGTTGGCTGAGTTACGTCAAATCAACGAAGAGATTTTACAGACTTTGCCGTTGGTGAGCATCGTGACTCCCGTATTCAATGGTGCAAAGTGGATTGAGAGTTGTATTCAAAGTGTAATGTGCCAGAATTATCCCAAAATCGAGCATATCATCGTGGATGGAGGGTCGACAGACGGAACGCTAGATATCTGCCGGAAATATTCTCACCTAATCCTGCATTCAAAAAATGACCGCGGACAGACCCATGCCATTAACAAGGGTTTCTCCATGGCCCAGGGAGATATCCTGGCCTGGCTATGCGCCGATGATGAATATGAACCTGGTGCTGTTCAAGCGGCAGTGGAGGGAATTCGCACTGGGAATAATGTCGTCATGGGATATAGCCGTTTCACAGATGCGGAAGGGAAATATGTATCCGAACATCCAGCAAACGTGTATTTTCACTATAATCATAAAATGCTTCTGCAATTCTGGAAATTCGGCACCATCAGCCAACCGGCCACTTTTTGGACCAGAAAAATATGGGAGTCTTGCGGGCCGTTACGCGAAAATCTATACTTTGCTATGGACTATGATTTCTGGCTGCGCATAAGCCGTAAGGCCGTATTTACCCGAATTGAGGCCTATGTGGCAAAATACCGTATCCACCCCGAAGCGAAGTGTTTTTCCGATAATTATGGATCAAGGATTGAATTGATTGACGTTAGCAGAACCTACTGGCCGGCAAAATGGACTTATGGCTACTGGAAGCTCCTTCTGCAATACATTATGTCGCGTGGCGGCAACACGACACATTATGCCGATGGGGTGCGGTTATTACATTCCACAGCAGCGTATCTAGATGATCAAAAACGCGCCAAAGCAATATGGTGCTTTGTATCGGCCCATTTCAGACATCCGGCAACACCTCTACTACCTGAATATATGATGACCTTAAAAAGAATTGTTGTCCACTGCATCGGGCCGTTGTGGTTTTGGCGCTTGATAAAAAAACTTTTCACCATCTAACTTCGAGAAAAAGCATTCATTTATCTGTAATCGAGAACGTGGTGAATTTTGATAATACAGCTATCATAAAGGTTGAAGCGATTGACTACAAACATCCCCGATTCAGGTACTGGGCAAGAAACGAAGAGATTTCTATTCCTTTGCAAGATTGGTCGGCAGAAAACATCTGCACAATGGGTGAAGATATGGAAAACGTAAGCAATATAGGCGTTCATGTCCGATCCGGCAATAAGGGAGATTGGCAGAATCAAGCTTGGGTAAAAAGGACTGTCAAATATGATAACTTGATATAATTTTTATTACTCCGGCAACTAAATAGATGAAACGTTTATAATGGAATGTAGTGAAAACAGGCTTTGTTCAGATTCTATTTACATGGTTAATCGCCGAAGTAATAAAATACAGATGAGAGGATTATCTTGAAATTCGATATCGTTACACCGTCATACAACCAGGTTACATATCTAAAAGAAACTATGGATAGCGTCCTGAGTCAATCAGGCGATGGCGTTGAGGTAGATTATTACGTTTTGGATGGTGGATCCAACGATGGCAGCAAGAAACTTATTAGATCCTATGAATCTAAACTAAAATACTGGCGTTCTGCACAAGATAACGGGCAGTCAGCAGCCATTGCAGAAGGTCTAGTCATGGGACAGGGCGATATTGTTGCCTGGATCAATTCCGATGATTTATACCCTCCGGGCGTTTTCAGAAAAGTGGCCGATTTTTTTACAGCGCATCCTGAAGTGAACGTCCTTTATGGCGATTGCCTCATGATCGACGAGGCATCCCATCCGGTCGGACTTGGCACACATATCCCCATAACTTGGGAAGACCTGTTTGAAACCCCGTACTTGATAAATCAGGAATCCACATTCTTTCGCCGCAAGCTTTATGATAAAGTTGGAGGAGTCAATCCTGATTTCTGGGGTGCCATGGATTATGATCTGTGGCTGCGACTCTTTTATTCAGGTTCAGCCTTTTATATACCCGAGATTCTCGGCGCTCACCGTTTCACTCCAGGGCAGAAAAGTGCAACATCCAGGCGCTATGTTCAGGACATGCAACAGGCCAGGATGAATTTTGCGGAATGTCATCTTATAGAAACACCATCTTGGCCCTTTTCAGCAAAGGGGCACAAACAAATCCAAGCAAAATGGGATTTATATTGGCAACCCATATTGAAATGGATTAAGGAAGGTTGCCACGAAATAGAGTTCACAGGGAAAATTGTCGATATCTGGAATACATATGCTCAAAATGGTGTGCTATCAGTTAAAGGTGGTACATCCTTCGGTTGGATCGGTCCGGAGGCTCTGTATATCGTTGATAAAGACAGGGTTGGTACTACAATAGATTGGTTATTCAGCAGCCCGTCCCCAGGTCTGAGTGCCAGTCATCTTTCTGTGGAAGTGGCAGACAGCGTCTATCAAATTGAGGTAAATGGCTCGGTCCGGCATTCTTTCGGACTATACCCAAACAAGCGATTTTCGGTTTTACGCATGCATGCGGATAGATCATTTATCCCCGCGCTGGAAAACTGGGGACCAGCCTATTTCTATCTAAGCTTAATATCCTCGCCACACCCCCAAGGCAAACAAACTTTATCCGTTCAATCGATTCCACTTCTGCCTGATCTTAATGTGTTTAGCAAATCAGGGAAGGAAAATAACGCTTCCTCTATGATTAAAAATCCCCTCTCGCTAGGAAAAAATGCAAGCGTTAAAATCCGACATCGATCTCCCCAAAAACCTTTTAAAATTGCGTTTTTTACGTCACACCCGGCAAATGTCGGTTCCGGCTCCGAACGCCTGATTTATAACACCGCCAAGGCGTTGATTGAGCGTGGGCACGATGCGCGCGTCTATGTGATGAATGCGCTTCTGGATGACGAGCCGCCATTTTTTGTTCATCAGATGCCTCATCTGCCTGGAGAAAGGTTTACTGAAAGGGTTCTGGCCAGATTTACGGGTTGGAATGATCTGATATTTCCGTCAACTATTTTACAGCGGTTTTGGCCTTGGTTGGGAACATCGGATGTTTGGCATTTCCATAATCTTCATGGGCATTATTTGAGTATTCCGCTTCTGAGTTTGTTAAGCTGGACAAAACGGATTGTTGTCTCGCCTGTTGATAAATACCTTTCCACCGGTCATTGTCCTTATCCGATCAATTGCGACCGTTTTCTAACTGGGTGCGGCAAATGCCAGAGGTTGGATGAGCCATGGCCGGGA
>Ga0228535_1001306_pt1 | contig 40569 bp, 46 predicted proteins | sample SJ1metagenome_FD_168457 | JGI IMG/M metagenome (GOLD analysis project Ga0228535, IMG submission 168457) | Enriched culture of PCE-dechlorinating microbial communities from Ithaca, New York, USA - SJ1 | ecosystem: Engineered > Modeled > Simulated communities (microbial... > Unclassified | place... | reverse complement strand
CCCTTTTGTGCCGTTTTGTTTTAATAATCTAGTTTTGAGCTTGAAGATAGGTCAAGAGAGCACCCGAAGACTCTCCGGTATTGTTGTAATGTAAACGCGCATAACGAGGAGTGATGCCGGCCGTAAATAGAGTCCAGCTTCCGCTGGCAAAGGTTTTGCTGCTGTCCAGGACATAATCGCTGTCGGCGGCTGCACTGCCGCTCAAGGCTGAGGTTTCCAGCCAAACCGCGACCTGGTCGCCGCTGGAGCCGCTGTATTTAACCGCCAAAGTCCATGAGGAATAACTTAAGACGTCATAGGAGCCACTGATCGTCCCTGATCCAACCGTAACGGTAGTTGGTGTGGGGCCCGAGTCAACGATCGAATGTCCGCTTATGGCAACGCTTCCACTTACGCCTACATTTCCGCTGACGGCTACGCTGCCGCTTACTCCAACGTTGCCGCTGATCTCAATCGGGCCGCTTACCGCTACGCTGCCGCTGACCCCTACCGTCCCGCTTACTCCGACATTTCCGCTGATTTCCACCGGACCGCTTACCGCCACGCTGCCGCTGACCCCTACGGTTCCGCTTACTCCGACATTCCCGCTGATTTCCACCGGACCGCTTACCGCTACGCTGCCGCTGACCCCTACGGTTCCGCTTACTCCGACATTTCCGCTGATTTCTACCGGGCCGCTTACCGCTACACTGCCGCTGATTCCTACATTGCCGCTTATGCCCACATTGCCGCTGACCCCTACCGTTTGGCCGCTTACCGTGGTGACGATTGAGCCGCTTGCAGATGTAAGTACAGGCTGGAGGGCGCCGGTGTCATCAGAGCCATAGATTCTGATCCTCAGGGCATCGGCGTAATCTTGAAAAATTTTGTAGTTCGGCACCTGTTTCTCACCCTTTCCATAAAATAGTAAATGAACCCAGTTGAACCTGTTTTAATGTATGAATGCAGAGTTTATCATGCTACACTAGTACAGCATTCCGCAGAGGGCTAATTGTTTTACGAAAAGGGGAGTCCGATTCGGCGGGGGGAGCTTAATTGCAGCCCTGAAAAAAGATCCGGAGTTTGGTCTGGTTTTTGGACTCAGCCGTAAAAACCACCCTTATAAACTTCAAGTAGTAAGAGGAAACCAGGACCCGGCTTTCCCCGGCGGGGAGCTCGGCCATGGCCGGCTGGTCATCAATCCAATGCACTCCGTCCGGGCTGATTTGGAGACCGATATATGCCTTGTGCCTTCCCGTGTTGATTATGCAAAAGGAATACACTCTAAGCAGCATAACATCCTGGACACTTGATGAAGCCTGCTTGTCGGTTGCCTGCAGATCTTCATAAAAATCTTTTCCTTTGCGAACCGTCTCTAACGCTCCCCGAAGATAAACGGGGTCTATGATTCTTTGCACCGTGAGCGGTTCCAGAACCTGCTTTACACTTTCAACCGTGTTTATTCGAAAGCGTCCCCGGGCATCGGTATCATATTCGCCAACCGGGAAGGCCCTGCAAAATTGTATCTCTTCAATTATCAGCACTCCCGGATCTTGTAGAGTCGTTTCCACAAAGGCGTAATTGGCCCCGGTAGGAACGGTGACCATTCCATGATAGTCTTCCAATCCGGGCTCGCAAATGAATTCCAGCGAGCTTTTGATGGTTCTCGATGACTGCCTTATAAAATATACGTTCAACCCGACCGCCAGGGTTTCTTCGCAGCGGCATTTGAGACCCAGGCTCCAGACCTGGCCTTGATAAACCGGAGTGCTATAAAGGCGCTGCTGGCAGAGACTGGGAACCCTCCCTCCCGAGTTGGTCATTGCTATCCAGCACAGGGCTTCGTCCTTTTCCCAGTCGATGCTCCCCTTACTCCATCCCCGATTTCTTTGCCAACCGGCGGGAAAATCCCCTGCCGGTCCGGGAAGCCGGAAGTCGTGGTTAAAAATATAATTCTTACCTGGCCAAGAGCTATGGTTCACGGATCTGAAACTCCTTAAATGCGTCGTTTTATCTTTAAAACATATGTTTTAAAGACGTTAAAAATGTTCAAGTCGGAGTAATTATAGAAACAGAAAAGCAGTGCCAAGGCACTGCTTTCAGAGCGTCGACAAAAGCGAATAGCTGCGTTGCTCAACAGGCCCGCTCAATCAACGTACTCAGGTACGCTTCAATCGCAGGCCTATCTCGCGCCTTGCTCTTCGCTTCCGTCGCTCGCTCTGCCAGCTTGCCGACTTTGTCGACAAGCTGAAAAGCAGTGCCAAGGCACTGCTTTTAGATCAGGTTTGTTGATGGATGGTTTTATTCTTTGACGGCGGCTTTTTGCAGCGGATAATCCTCTTCTTCCTGGGGCGGATAGGGCCGCTGGCTGCTCGCTTTCCGGGTGCTCAAGCCTTTGCCGGTATGGACTTGAAACTGGGGAGTGGGAGTGTCGCTGCTCTCCTGGCTAACCGCCAGTTCCATAGCCGGCGTAGCTTTGGCCCCCTCCAGCGCAGCAATGGAAATGCCCCGGTGGTGAACGGTATGAGCCCATTCCTGCTGGTTGTCATGTTTGACAAGACCCCAAACGGTTACCGGGAACCAGGTCAACCCGTATATGGGATAGGTTATGTAGTACCAGTACGCCTTTCTGGGAGCCCCTTCCAGGATCAGTCCCAGCATCGGGTAGAGATATCCCAGTATTCCAAAGGATATCCAGAACCAGGCCGGCGCTATCTCGGTTAAGGACGAACCAAATACCGGAATCGGGAAAAAGGCCGCCACCGTGCCTATAACACAGTTGAACAGCATCGTCATAATGAGGATGGGCTGAAACAGGTATATGGCTCCGTCAATGGGATACCACTTTCTCTCCTTGATTCCCTTCTTGAGCAAGGGGATCATATAGCGGAAAGCGACGTCCCAGTGCCCGGACAGCCAGCGGGTGCGCTGTTTCCAGGTCTGAGAGAAGTATACCGGTTTTTCGTCATATACCTTGGCGTCGTGGGCCCAGGAGGTCTTGATGCCATTGGCTATAAGCTTCATGGTGAATTCCAGGTCCTCGGTAAGGCAGGTCGCTCCCCAGCCGTATTCCTTGAGCAGATTGTACTCCAGGCATACGCCGGTTCCACCCAGGGCGTTGGAAAGACCTTTGTTGTAGCGGGCCAGCTGCCACATGCGGTTCATAGACCAGTAAGCCGTGGCGTAGCTGGCCGAAACCCATGAATCGTTAGGATTCTTGATGTCCAGGTATCCCTGAATCGAGCGATAGCCCTGTTTAAGCTTGGAGTTCATCTCCAGCAGGAAGTTTGATGACACTACATTGTCGGCGTCAAAAAGGCAAATCGCATCATAGTGTTTTTCGTCTTCCATCTTGAACAGCTTTTCGAACATCCATTCCAGGGCAAACCCCTTACCCCGCTGTTCGGAAAAACGTTCATACACCAGAGCACCTTCGCTCCGGGCGACATCAGCCGTCTTGTCCGTACAGTTGTCGGCAATGATATAGATATCGTACAGTTCCTTGGGGTAGTTGAGATTTTTGAGGCTCTCGATGTGGTACTGGATCACGGCCTCTTCGTTGTGGGCAGCAGTGACGAGAGCAAACTTCTTAACAGGTATATAGTCTTTTTCTTCTTTGCGTTTACGCCAACCGGACACCGATACATAGTAGTAGTAGAATAAAACCAAAAAGATGATAATTTCTGAAAGGGCTATGACGACCGTAAGCGTATTGTATAACCAGCCGTGCAGCAAGACTAAGACCCCTTCCTCTCATGAAATTGCAGTTTGTCCCTTTCCATTGCCTTATTTTCGGGTTTCTCTTTATATGCAAAGGAACAAAGGGGGTTGACTACCTTTAACACTTTAACAGAAATTTATAGGCTCTACAAGATATTTCTCGTGATTCAAGGCAGCGTCCCCAGATTTAAAATATCCAGACAAAAAATCTAAACCTGTAAAACTTGTTTTTTTGCCCGAATTAAATGCCTGTAAAACATAGCCATATTAGGCAAAAAATATATTGGCTCTGTTCACAGACTTCTAGTGTTATTCTATATGAGCATGTGCAAGTCCTTCCAATCTTATACGAATATTTTATCCTTCAGGTAAAAATTTCCATAACAATTTGTATTCTTCGGCCTATATTTAAGTATTGCTTGCTTTTTCGCCTTATTTTAATTTTGCTTGTTCGGAGCCGATTTTTACTCCCCATACTAAATGTAGACTATTGTTCCAAATTTAATTCCAAAAATTCTATTTGTTCATTCTCGACGGGACCTAATGGGCCGCATCCAGAATCTTTAAAAGGTCGTCTTTCATTACCGGAGCGGTTTTATACCTCCGCACCGCTCTTCTACTTTTTACAACGTCAAAAAACTCCATGTTCACTCCTCCTTTTCCTGTCTATATCTATCTGGTTAATTCATCCATTGAAATTATCACTCTAAAATCTTTTTCACAAAAGCTCCCTTAACCAATGCGCTGAAGTTTCTCTTTAACAGACCCAATCCATAAGCCCATGTTATAATTAGATAAAAGCATGTAATTAATTCTTTTTCCGGACGTTCTTCCCAAATATTAGATCCTTATCATTAAATCGGGGGTGTGAATGTGTTAAGGAAAGACCGTTATCTTAAGCCCCGACTCTTGATGGGCTGCTGGTTTATTTATACTTGGGGATATGCGGCGCCGGCTTATGCTGCACCGGCCGAATGGACTGAATTCGCCCGGGCACTGAACAACTCAATGGGCGGTAATCAATTATTCAGCAGGAATACGTTTATCGTTCTCGCGATTACTATAGTTATTACCGCTTTGCTGTTCATCATGAACCGCATCTATTGGAAAAACCGCAAAGAAGAAATTGCGGAGCACGAGAAGAGGCGACTGAAGCATGTAGAACAGCCGGTTAAGCCACAGCCTTCCGCCAGCCATCAGCGCCGCCAGTGGTTCCGGATTAAAACCAGTCTTCTCATTAAATGGATTCAAGCCCTGCGGGCTTCTACGGTGAAGGAAAACAAGTATAACCGGGATCAACTGGTGGATATCAGCGGGGGCGGTTTGAGCTTCACCACCCATAGCGCGTTATCGCCGGGTGATGATCTCAATTTTCAGCTGGACATTGGCGGGAAAAGACCGCTGAACTTCAAGGGCAAAGTTCTTCGGGTTCAGGATGACGGGGACACCGTGCAACCCACTTATTTTGTGGCTATTCAGTTCAGCGAGTTATTAAGCGGCGAAAGAGACCGCCTGGTGTCCTGGATATTGAAGGGGCAGAGAGAAGATCTGCAGGAGATTAAAATGGAAGAAAACGCTGCACCGCCAGCATAAATGGCTCAAGCAAATAGGGAACATAAAGGGCGGCATCCGGGAAATGAATGCCGCCCTTTTATATGGCTATTTTTACATATATACGGTGCTCCTAAATCAATCAGCCTCGATATCCGGCTCGGGCTCCGGGTTATTCTCATTGCTTTGCGGCTCAGTGGGTCCGGCCGGCTCCGGTTTCTTGGAGCGCCAGTTGTAGAAATGCATTACCACCATTCCTAAAGCCAGACACGCGGCCGCCAGGCTCACCAGGAAACCGACCACCGGTACTTTAGACAATACGATGAGAGCCAGGAAGGCTATCATAAAGGGAAAGAAAAACGGCATACGGTTTTCCCAGCCAAAATATCTGGCCAGGTAGCGCCCGATCAAATCTCCGGCCAGGATTTTGGAAGTGAATAGCACGAATGCATAGAGAAAGAACATTATTATGGCCAGGGGTATTCCGATTACGGTAATGGTGAGAAGCAGGCCGGCCAGGGGGGTCAGAAGAAGAGCTAAAAATCCCCAGCCCAAGGTGCTTCCCGGAGCTTTTAGAACGGTCTCTCCCATATTGGGCAACAGCCGGGGGGAAATCCAATAGCAGATGGCCCACAAAAGCAGCCCGGCAGCGATCCATCCCAGCGCGTTCAACCAGGAAAAGCCGGGAGCAGTCTTTTGCTTGGGAACGTCAGCTACCTTTTCCTGCCAGGATATGCCATTGATTTGGGCCTGGGGCGATATAGTGGCCGGCTTGGGGGAGCCGTAGTTTATGGTATCCTTAACAACCGCAGCCGGTCCCAGGCTCAGGCTCTGCACATTCCATAGAGTTACGGCTCCGTTGACCATACCGTTAATCCGTACTTCCGCCGCGCTCCCCATTAATTGCCCATCGATCCGGCCGGTGGTGCCGATACTGTTGCCGAAGCCCAGTACGTCACGGCCTATAACCGCCTGATCCCGAACCTCGATGTTGTTGGCCGCGGCGGTCACACTGCCCATGATCTGTCCCTGAATATCGATCTGGTTGGCGGCTCCCCGCACATCGCCATTGACAGATCCTTTAACCGTGATAGACTGAGCGGCAGCAATCACATCCCCGTTAACCGTTCCATTGATAGTGACCGATTGAGCTGCCACAAACACATCGCCATCAACATCGGCATTAACTGTAACATAGTTGCCGCTTATAAACAAAGGCCCGGTGGTTTTGCCTTCTTCAATGGTAAGCATATCTCCGCTTTTAACCGCAACCGCCCCGACCGGTGAAACCATAAAAACGGCCAGCAGCAGGGTCAGAACTAAACCAAGTCCTACTTTTCTCCCACTATGCATTGTCATAGCCTCCTTTTCTTTTCTGAATCAGCATGCCTGCCAGGCAGGCCAGTAAAACGATAAAGGTCTGAGTCATTCCCAGCGGTTCTCCCTGTACAACCTGCTCTGCCGCCATGGTCAGAAATCTTCCCAGAAGAATCAACAACTGCATTGCCAGGCTCCCTCCCAGCATGGTCTGTAAAACCGATGCAAGCCCTTTTATTAACGGAATCCAATTGCCAGCCAGCGCCACCAGGCCTGAAACGAAAAGCAGAGCGGCTACGCCCGCCTTTAAAGTCCACCAGGATTGTTCCTGCCGCCTCAGCCGGCCATGAACGTAGGCTCCTAAATCGGCCGGCAGGTCAATGCCCTGCAAGGCGTCCCGTAGCATACGGTTGTCATTCTGCAGGGCCGAAAGCCTATCCCGGCAGGGGGAACACTGCTGCAGGTGGGAGTTCATCTGCCGCTGGCTTTCTTTGGTCATTTCCCCATCAACATATGCACTTAACTCCAGCATATCCGGGCATTGCATAACACTCTACCCCTTTTGTTCAAGAATTTCTTTCATCCTGGCCTTGCCCCGGTGCAGCCAGGTGCCCACCAGGGAGGCCGGTACTCCCAATACTTCGGATATCTCATCATAGCTCAAGTCCTGGTAGTAGCGCAGCACCAGGGCGGCCCGCTCCTTTTCCGGAAGCTTGAGCAAAGCCTGCCGGACAATGATTCGCTGGTCAGCATCCGCAGCCGTCTCGGCCGGATCAGGTTCCAGGCCGGCAGGCGAATATCTCAGCAGACGGGGAAGAAGGCGCTGCCAGGTTTTGCGACGGCGCCAAAGGTCCAGGCAGTGATTATACACCACCTTCATCAACCAGGGCTTAAAACCCTGTACAGGAATCTTTTCCCGGGACTCATACAATTTTATAAATACATCCCCGGCTGCGTCCCGGGCTTCTTCTTCCGATTTAAGAAGACAGAAGGCCAAGCGGTACACCTGGGGGGCGTATTTTTCAGCAAGGCCGCCCAGGGCCTGGCTGTCACCCATACGCGCCCGGTTAATCAGTCTTTCCTCATTGTCCATAAACTCCACCCGGGTTAATATTTCCTGCTTTCTAATAAATAAACGGTCCAGCTCATTGGTTTATTTCTGAATCCAAAATATTTTTCCCTTATATATTGTTGCTATCGCATATTTAAAAGATAATTTCAATATTATGGAGAATATGATGTGTATTAAAGGCCTAAAGAGGAAACAATAGTCAATAACATAGGCTCAAATAATTGAGAGTCTATTATTTCTCTTGCGACGATGCTACAAGGAGGCAAGATAAATAAAAATGAAATCTGCCTGGTTCTTGTGTTGATCTCCTTTCCGGAGACTAAGTCCAAGAGTACATCCAGAAAGGAGAAGAAAGAATGTACGAAGACAAGTATCTGGTCTGCCAGGACTGCGGCAATGAATTTTTATTCTCCGCCTCGGAGCAGGAATTCTACGCCGAAAAGGGTTTTGAGAACCTGCCCGGCCGCTGCGCACCCTGCCGGAAAGCCCGCAAGCAAAGGCGCAACAGCCAGCAGTCCGGCTACCGTGAAGACCGTCCCATGTTCCAGACGGTTTGCGCTGCCTGCGGCGCCGAGACCAGCGTGCCGTTTGAGCCCAGCGGTGAGCGACCGGTCTACTGCCGGGACTGTTACCAGGTTCGCAAGGTCAAGACCTATCGATAAAGTTCGGATTGAAACGGTAAGGTCTAAAGGCTGCTTCAAAATGAGGCGGCCTTTTTTTATGGCCATTTGCGAACTGTGGCCTACCTATTATCCGGGAAATGAAGTAGTATTGAATATTATGAAAACTAGCACGGGGAGATTTAATTCATGGAAAAGATCGATATGGCAATTATCGGGGCCGGGGTGGTCGGTCTGGCTATTGCCAGGGAGTTGGCAAAAAACTCCTCAAGGACGATAGCCGTTTTGGAAAGTCACCCCCGCTTCGGTCGGGAAACCTCCAGCCGCAACAGTGAGGTGATCCACTCCGGGCTCTACTATCCCTCTTCCATGCTTAAAACCCGCCTGTGCCTGGAGGGCAACCGGCTCCTCTATGACTTCTGCCGGGATCTTGGAGTAAAACATTTCGCCACCGGCAAACTGGTCATCAGCGGAAATAAAGAAGATGAAGACCAACTTGAAGTGCTTATCCGGCAGGCCCGGGCCAATGATGTAGCGGTTGAACCCCTGAACAAGATACAGATCAAGCATCTCGAGCCCCTGGTGAAGGCCGGCTCCGGATTTTTAGTCCCGTCGACCGGCATTATTGATTCCCATGAATTAATGCAGGCCCTTTATTACCTGGCCCGTGAAAGCCAGGTGTTCTTCCTTTTCCATACCCCGCTGCTGAATGTCCAATATGACGGAAAGGCTTATCTGCTGGAGACGCCCCGGGAACAGATAAAGGCGGAGGTACTGGTAAATGCGGCCGGTCTGGGCGCCCCCCGGGTTGCCGCCATGCTGGGTTTGGATATCGACCGGTGCGGCTACCGGCTGCATCCCTGCAAAGGCGAGTATTTTAAAATCCAGCGCCGCTTCCCGGTCAAGCACCTCGTTTATCCCCTGCCGGGACCGATGAGCCTGGGGATTCACCTGACCATTGACACCGGGGGCGGGCTGCGTCTGGGTCCCAATGCCTTTTACGTAGAGGATATCGACTATATGGTAAATGAAGAACACCGCCGGGAATTCTTCCAGGCGGCGGTGCAATATCTTCCCTTTATTGAATTAGACGATCTAACCCCGGATTTTGCCGGGATCAGACCCAAACTCCAGGGGCCCGGAGAGGAGCCCCGGGATTTTGTTATTTGCGAAGAGACTGACCGGGGACGGCCCGGGCTGATAAACCTGGTCGGCATCGAGTCGCCCGGCCTTACTTCCAGCCTGGCCATAGGCCGCTATGTCAAGAAAATGCTGGACGGCTAAACTTTGAGGCCGTCACCAGTCGCCGCTGGCGCCGCCGCCACCGCCGGACCCGCCGCCAAAGCCTCCTCCTCCGCCAAATCCGCCCCCGCCGCCGAATGGCCCGCCAAAACCGCCGAACCACCAAATACCGCGCCGGGCCAAAAACAGCCATATCAATATAAAGAAGATCAGCCCGACAATCTGGGACCAGCCGGATTTATTGTTGGTTTTAACCGGCTGCACATTCTTGCCGGCGGAGATGGGGCTTATGCTAATTCCATACTCCTGGTTGACTGCCTGCAGCAGAGCATTGTAGGTGCTTATAATCCCGGCATCGTACTGGCCTTGAGCAAAGTAGGGAGTCAGGTTTTCATCCAATATGCGCCCGACCTTGCCGTCGGGCAGGGCTCCCTCCAGCCCATAGCCAACTTCAATGCGGGTTTTGCGTTCATTCATGGCTATCAGAAGCAGAACGCCGTTGTTCTTGGTCTTGTCCCCGATGCCCCACTGCCGTAACACCTGAAGGGCATACTCTTCCAGGTTGGCACCGTTAAGCGTCTTGATGGTCAAAACCACAATCTGGGCGCCGCTCTGCGCATTCAGATTCTGCCCGGTGGCTACAATAGCCCGCTCGGTGGATTCGGACAATATTCCCGCCTCATCCAGGCAGTATACTTCAGCCGGCGGTTTGGGGATATTGGATACGGCCATAGCGCTTCCCGCCATGACCCAAAGCAGAAAAATGCTTAAGCATGCAATATATTTTTTCATGTAATGCTCCCTTTAAGAGGGTTGTAAGCGGCTAAAACTGAACTTTGGGCGTTTCCTTGGCGGATTCAGGCGCTTTGAAGTATTCACGAGCATTGAAACCGGCCATGTTGGCCAGGATGTTGCTCGGGAACTTCTTGATCCGGGTGTTGTAATTTTGCACCGCGTCATTGTAATCTTTGCGGGCTACTGCCAGGCGGTTTTCCGTTCCGGCCAATTCATCCGACAGTTGGCGGAAATTGGCGTCTGATTTTAACTGGGGATAGTTCTCCACCACCACCAGCAGGCGGGAAAGGGCCCCGCTCAGCTCGGCATCAGCCTGGGCTTTGTCAGCCACGCCTGCAGAACCGGCCAGCTTGGCGCGAGCTTCCGCCACTTGCGTAAATATTTCCTTTTCCTGGGTGGCATATCCCTTGGTCGTTTCTACCAGGTTGGGAATCAGATCGCTGCGCCTGGTCAGCTGGTTTTCCACCTGGCTCCACTTGCCATCGATATTCTCATTGGCGCTGACCAGGCTGTTGTACGTGGAAACCCCGCCGAGCAAGGCTATGACGATTACTCCAATAATAACCCATAATACCGGTTTGTTCACTTTTCTACCCCTTCCCTTTTTAACATCTGCTACATATCCTATATTTTACATCAATTCCTGGCTGGTTAGTATATCATAAGTCAAACCCCACCATAAAGGCGGGGTCTGCTGCCTTTTGCCCAGTTATTATACGCTCTATTTTTCCATTCGCTTGCATACTTTCATGTGCCCTTCGGAAATCCCGTCACAAAAGGGCATGCTATCTGATTTTCCACAGCGGCATATGGCAACCGGCATCTCCTTTTCAATTGTATGGCCCTGATCATCCACCAAATGGATATGCCCGGCGACAATGGCCGGCCCGTTGGAGAGGATCTGAATCGTTCCTTCTGACACTCCTGGCTCCCATCCTTTCATTATTTGCTGGTATTATTTTTACCTCGATTAAAAGATAAAATCCGCTCCGCAAAAATAAACCCGGGGGAGCCCGGGCAGGTAGACGAAATCACTCAAATTGGCTATAATCCTGTTTCAGTATTTCCTCCAGCTCCTGTAAAATAGACTGCTGTTCAGGATCTTCCACCACCCGGCTGACTTTTTGGACAACCACCAGCATTTCGTACAATTGCTGCTGGGCCTGTACAATCAATTCAGTATCCAGGTACTTCGTGGCCAGCTCAAAGCTGCTGTGCGCCTCGCAGGAATAGTAAATCACCCTCTCTATCACACTCATCTCACGGGGATTCTTATCCTTAAGATTCTCGGGCAGGATCATAGGCGAAACCCACCTTTCCCAGATAAAAACCTGCAATTGATAGAATCGGTCTTGACTGATATTTCTCTCCGGGCAATCTGATTTCCTTCAAAACATTTACTGATAAAAAGCTTTGCACGTCAACTATAGGGGTGCATTTTTTTTGGTGCTGTGCTACCTTGGAAATAGATAAAACCCTGCCAAAGGACAAACTAGTGGTCTGTAACACCACTAGAACTAAGGGGTTAAAGGAGGAGCACTCATGATAAACCTTTCTGAAAATGTTGCCTGCCTGGGCAACCGCCACTTCCATTTCTACATCGTGGGCCGGGAAAAGGCCGCTATAATCGAATGCGCCGTGAGCGGAGCGGCTGCCAATTTCAGGCGGCAGTGGCAGTCGCTTACCCAACCCCAACCGAAGGTTGAATACCTTGCGGCCATGCATGCCCATTTTGATCATGTCTGCGGCATTCCGGCCCTCAAGGAGATGTTCCCCCAGGCGGCTGTGGCAGCCAGCGCCAAAGCCCAGCGGGTATTGGGCAAAGCGGAAATCGTGGCTGATTTTTTCTCCCAGGACCGGAGTATGCTGGACGTCTTAAGCCGGGAAGGACTGCTGGAGGAAGGCGTCTCCATTCCGCAGGTGGAAAAGATCGGCGTGGATTACGTCCTGGAGCCCGGCCAAACCCTATCCCTGGACCGGGGCCTGGAATTGGAGATCATAGCGGCTCCGGGGCACAGTTCAGACAGCCTGGCCGCCTGGCTGCCCGCCGATAAAATAATGTTCATTTCCGATGCCGCCGGGTTTCAAATGTCGGACAGCGAAATATTCCCCATCTTCTTTCAGAGCTATCCCCTGTACATGGAGACTATAAAGACGCTGCGGAGCTATCCCGCCCGTGCCATCGGCATACCTCATGAAACTATCTGGCAAGGCAGCGATATCGAACTGTTCTACCAGCGGGCGCTGAATGCAGCCCAAGAGGCCTTTGACCTGGTAAGAGACTACAGTGAAAAGGGCTTGAGCCGGGAAGAGATGCACCCGCTGCTTTTTGAACGCTATTATCGCGGGGATTTGCGTATATACACCACCAACAACATCGGCATCTGTATCGACCTGTTGATTAAAAGAGTGCAGGAATGCCTGTAATCAGCTGAGAAGGTGGCGGAATTTCACGCCACCTTCTGTAATTATTCCACCTTATTTTTCGCCAGCTTCCTTCTGCTCTTCAGGCTTCTCAACGGTTTCCGCCGCTTGGGCTCCAGCGTCCTTAGAAATACCATGGGATTCTACCAGAGCACGGGGCATTCCAGAAAGCGCCTCCAGTATTCTCTCATTGGTTTTCATCATCCTCCATACGGCATGCACCAGGATAAACCATGAAACGATAAATCCCACCACCACCAGCAGCCATAAAAACCCGAAAAAGAAGCCAAAACCGGCCCCCATCATGTGGTGCATCAATACCCCTCCTTTGTGTAGAGTGTATACTCCTGTCATTTCGTAAAAAGCAGTGTTTTAACTATGATTGTAACTCCGAATTCCTAATATATCCTTAATATATTTGTGCCATTCCTTTTGTCAAGAGCGGGGATTACTGCTTGTGAAGGCCGCGGTATAATAATACTAATATTTAATTGACGGAGGATGGTCAGTTGCCCTTTAGGGAAGAGAGCTTCAAGTCAATACTGAATGTCCGCAAAACCATCAACCCCTGGTTTTGGGATAAATACAGCGTGAACCCGTACAACGGCTGCCAGTTCGGCTGTGTCTACTGCGATTCCCGCAGCAGCAGGTACTATCTGCCGGCTGATTTCGATAATGACATCGTGGTCAAAAGCAACGCCGCGCAACTGTTGGAAAACCGTCTGAAAAGGGCCCGGACCCTTCTGCCCGACGTGGTGGCCCTGGGCGGCACCACCGATCCCTACCAGCCGGCCGAGTCAATCTATCAGATCAGCCGCCAGTGCCTGGAAGTCTTAAACCGGCACGGCTATCCCGTGCATGTCTGCACCAAATCCCGGCTGTTGCTATGGGACCTCGATCTTCTTGAAAGCATCGGCCGGCAGACCTGGTGTACGGTTTCGGTTACCCTGACCACAAGCCGGCCCAATATCGCTCGCTTTCTGGAACCGCGCGCGCCCGTTCCGGAACAGCGTTTAGAAATTATTCGGCTCATCAAGGAAAAGACCGGCCATGTACAGACCGGCATCCTGCTTATGCCGGTTGTGCCGTTTCTAACCGATCGGGCCTCCGACCTTGAGGACCTGATAAGACAGGCGGTTCAGGCCGGTGCCGATTATGTGCTATTTGCTTCGGGTATGACGATGCGCGACACCCAGGCCCTGTGGTTTTTAAGCAACCTGCAAAAGCGCTTTCCCCAGGCTCTTCCCCATTACGAGCGGCTTTATGAATTCGTCCATGATCCGCAGGTCTACCGGGGCCGCTACCATCCTCTCTCCTCATATAGCTCCGGCATAGAGCACCTGCTGCAAAACCTGTGCGATAAACATCATATTGCCACCCGGGTGAAAAGATATCTTCCCGGCGACTACCGCCGGGAAAACTACCGGATTGCGGAGAAGCTTTTTGCCATGGCCGGGCGGGCTCAGATCGCGGGCCGGCCCTGGTCCAAGATGTTCTGGACGGCGCACGATATCCAAAGGCTAAAGGTTTCCATCAAAGAACTGGACCGGGAGCATCTGGAAAAAGAGCTGGGCAGAGCGGACGGCGGGCTGATGCAGCTCATAGAAGAAATGCTGGCCGATCGAAGCCCTAATGGCAGTCAAGGAGGAGTTTAAGGGTGTATGGCGAGGCGCTTGCGGCGGATGCTCTGTTTGCTGCGGGAAGATTTCATTATGTGACCATATTTACCAGAGATAAGTTTCCCCTGTTCGAAGATTATCACTGGGCTGAACTGCTGCTGAACATATTTACCTTTAACAAATACGCTTTGAACTACCGCGTATTTGGCTTTGTGATCATGCCCAGCCACCTGCACATCATTATTTATCCCTGTAAAGTCCCTCTCTCTCAGATCATCTTGAAAAATACCGCCAATTTCAGCCGCTACTATCAGATGATTACCGGGCGGCAGGATCTGTTCTGGGATAAAGATTATTATTCCTACCAGATAAGCAGCTATGACCGCCTGCAGAAAATTCAGGATTTTATCCATATGAACCCAGTCCGTAACAATTTGACGGAATCCCCCGATGCATACACCTATACCAGCTGCCGTTTTTATGCCGGGGAAACCGGGGAGTTCAGCCTGCTGCTGGACGAAATCGATAACTAAAACGAAATCGGGGGAAAATTCTTTTGATTTGCAGAAAACAAATAAAAAGATCTTTTCCCCGGTTCTACCAGATTATGCTGTTATGATTTTCTAGCGAAAAACAAAATACCAGAGGGCTATACCGCCTTCAATGGCAACAGCCAGGATAATCAGACCGATTCTGATTATCTTTTCTTTCTTTTCCTTTTTTTCAACCGATTGGATAGCCTGATCTATCTGTTCAATCTGCTCCTGGCGCTTTTGCAGCAAAGCCTGTTCCGCTGCCAGCCGCTCTTCCAATTCGGCCTTTTCCTTTTGCCAGGCTGCCTTTTGTTCAGGTGTCAGGGCCACTGTTATCGCCTCCGTTACCTAGTACAGCATTCCGTATACACAATATACGGAATGCTGTACTAGTCGGCAAAAATCATTTTACCGAGAATATGATCAACGGGGACCGCTCCAATAGCACGGCTGTCCTGGCTGTTGTTGCGGTTGTCGCCCATCAAGAATACACAATTATTAGGTACTACGAATTTTTGATTCCAGGTCTCCATGGGCTCCTTGAGGTAGGGTTCCTCCAGAAGCTCGCCGTTTCTGTACATCCGACCGTTTTTTATCTCCAGCATATCACCGGGCTTGCCGATAATTCTCTTTATCCAAAAACTGGTCTTGGGATAACGGGGATCGCGCCGAACCAGCTGGATGAGCGGGCTCTCCAGCAGATCGTCTTTCCAGGATCGCTCATAGTGAACCCGGCTGTCAATAACCACGATATCCCCGTAGGTCAAGTTCGTGTTAAAGGTGTGGGGCAGTTTCGATAAAAAAACCATTTCACCGCTATGCAGAGTCGGTTCCATGGAACTGCCCAGGACTTCGGTGGGCTGCAGCACAAAGGAATTGAGCAAAATGGCCAAAACCACCGCTACCGCTATACTGATCATCCAGTTAATAAGCTCATGCACCGCTTTCATGGCTTTCTCCATCATCTGCAAGTCTCTATTGATTGTAGCCCAGGCATGTCTTTCTTTCAAGAATCGGCCGGTTTTTTCTGAAATCCCCGATACCCGAAGTCAAGGCCTTTTAATGGAAACTATACCTATTTCTGTCCGAGCTGCATATGAATGTTATGCAGACAGCCGCCGGTGGAGGTGAAGTTATTTTGATTTTACATATCGATCGCAGGCTAAGCCTTTTGGCGAGTGCACTCCTGCTGTTCCTGGCCGTTGGGGGCTGGTATTTTTTCTTCGGGATTGACCGAGCCCCTTCCCCGCCTCCGGCGCTGCCGGATAAGAAACCAGCCCTCTACGGGGAGTACCTGCCCTGGGAACAGGTGAAACAGGTATTTCCGAAATACGCGCAGTGCACCGTGCAGGATTTTGAGACCGGCAAGCAGTTTCAGGTGGTCAGGCGAGCGGGAAGCTCCCATGCGGATGTTCAGCCCCTGACCGCCCGGGATACGGATATAATGAAGTCAATTTACGGCAATTGGAGCTGGCGAAGACGGGCGGTATTGGTCAAGCTGGCGGACGGGCGGATACTGGCCGCTTCTATGAACGGGATGCCCCATGGCGCAGGAGCGGTTAAGGGCAATGACTTCAAGGGGCATTTTTGCATTCATTTTCGAGGAAGCAAAACCCATTCCTCCAATAGAGTGGATCGGGCTCACCAGGCTATGATTTGGAAATCGGCCGGGGTGTTGGAGGAAGAGTTGTCATCTATGCCCGCCCCGCAGCTGGTTGAAACCTTTTTCTCCTTATTGGATCAAGGAGACGAAGAGCTCTTAAGCGCTTTTCTCATCGATGCCGGCGGCTTATATGAGGTTAAAAGCCTGGTGGATATTGAATACTGTGAGATGGTCAAGCTGGTTGCCCGGGACGAAACCACTTATACGGTAAACCTGCGGCTGCGCCGGGCCGGAATTAAGGGAGAGCAGACCCTGGTCCTTTCCCCCGTATTGACCAGACAGCCCTATTGGCGGATTCGCACGGAATCACTGGATGCCCTGTTTACCAGAACCAGCCTGCACACCATGGCCTGCGAGACAGAGTACTAGACTTCCGTTTTGTGCAGCTCGATTTTTTGCCAGTCGATGTTCTCCAGGCCGTCCAGCTTGAATCCCTGTACCTGAGGGCTTACCATTTTTACAGCCTTGCGCTGAAAGAGCCACAGATAGGGAGCGTCATCAACAATGATCTCCTCCGCCCGGTTGAGGGTTTTAATTCTCTCCTTGCTGTCCAATTTCTGAGCGCGGCTTTGTTCCAGGACGATATCGGCCTGGGGGTTGCAGTAGTTGGCATAATTACACACTCCTACCCGGGAGCTGTGATACATGCTGTATAAAAAGCTGTCCGGGTCCGGATAATCAGGACGCCACTGAACCCTGAAGAAAGCAAGGCTGAATGAATTGATCTGCTTTCTAAAGTAGGTCCAATCGACGGCTTCGGTTTTTACCGACACCCCGATTTTACCAAGCTGCCGGGCTACATTTTCCGCTACCTGGCGGTGGCCCTCATCCTTATTGTAGGTGAGTACGATGGAGGGCAGGCCCTCCCCATTAGGATATCCAGCCTCCTGCAGCAGGCTCTGCGCCTTGTCCGGGTCATAGGAATAGCCGCGCAGGGTCTCGTGAAATCCGGGCATGCCCTGGGGCAAAACGCCTTTAAGGGGAATGGCGCTTCCTCCCAGCACCTCATCGATAAGCGCCTGGCGGTCAATGGCATAGTTTAAAGCCCGGCGCAACAGATAATTATCCTTGAACGGCTCCCGGTTCAAATTGAATCCCAGGGCGTAGCTTTCCCACAGGGGGCGCTCCACCAGAAATTTGTTCAGGGTTTCATTTTGTTTCAGTCTGGACAGGTCGCTTAAAGGAACTGCATCCAGGTAGTCTAGTTTCCCATCGACATAGGCCTGCAAGGCGGCTTTGGCTTCAGGGAATACGGTGATTTGAACCGCGGTCAGCCTGGCTTTGTCCCGGTAATAGTCTTCGTTGCGGGCCAGCAAAATGCTCCGGTTGTCAGGGTTTTGGATTACTTTAAAGGGTCCGGTTCCAGGATAGGGCGCCGCATTCCCTTCAGCACAATCGAATACCCAGAAGATAGGGTTGGTTACTACCATCGGGAAAACAGCGTTGGGCTGGTTTAAAGTAATCTTCAAAGCATGGTCGTTTACCACCTGTATTCCGCTTATCTCTTCAGCCTTGCCCTCCAGGCGTTCCTGGGCTCCCTGGATAGATAAAAAATGGCTTAACTGCGGCCATTCTTTACAGGTTGCGAAACTATGCTCCCAGGCCGCTTTTACAGCTCCGGCAGTAAGGGGTTGGCCATTGCAGAATTTTGCGTCTTTATTCAGGGAAAAAACGAGGGTGGTGCAGTCTGATGACATGGACCATTTGTCGGCCAGCCTGGGCTCAAGCTCTTTTTTTTCTTCATTATAGTACAGCAATCCTTCATAGAGCATGGAAGCCAGCAGCCGTTCGTTGCGGTTGCTGAGCAAAGCCGGTTCAACCGTGTCAATGCTCCCCACCAGGCCCATTTCCAGGGGACGGACTTCCAGGCTGGCGTTTACCTCCTGAACCCGGTACATATAAACTCCCCAGGCCGCTGCTCCGAGCAGGGCCAGCGCCGCTATAAGCAGGCGCCACCGGTAGATTCTCCTCATCCCCTGTCCCCCCTTCGCGTATATAAAGAAAATATATTCCGTAAAGGAGGGATTTATGCCCCTATATTAGCGATAAATTACGACTTTGCATCGGGGGCGTAAATAATCTGATAGGCCTCGTAATTGGCCAGCACATTTCTTACGTAGTTCCGGGTCTCTTGAAAGGGAATACGGTCTATGGTTTCGGCCTGGCCGTCCCATACTCCGGCCGCCTGCCATTCGCTGACCCGGCCCCGGCCGGCATTGTAGGCGGCAATCACCAGGGGAAGCCGCCCGTCAAATTCCCTGCTCAAATCAGCCAGATACCAGCAGCCCAGGGAAATGTTCACCTGGGGATCGTGCAGCGAATCGGGTTCTAAAGCTCCCATACCCCGCTGTTTGGCGATCCATTGTGCGGTTTCCGGCATTATCTGCATAAGGCCTTTGGCTCCCACCGGTGACTCGGCTGCGTCCTCATATTTACTTTCAGCGCGTATAATGGCAAAAACCAGGTAAGGATCTATGCCCTGTTCCTGGGCCTGGGTAAAGACAATTTCCTTATGCGGCTGCGGATAAAAATAGGTTATCCACTTGGGAAAGGTAAGCAGAAGGGCAATAAATATTAGAATAGCTATCCATAGCCATTTTGATAGTATTGGTCTCCCCTTGTTAAGGGCCACGTGCAAATCCCCCGGTTGTTACTTACTTAGGTAAAGCTTATTTTAAGTAGCCTGTAAAATTTCTTTGTAATATTTGGTGGCAACTGCTACCGCCTCTTCAATACTGCGGGTATTGTCCACAATTCGATCCGCACGCCTGGCTTTCTCATCCAGGGGCATCTGGGCGGCAATGCGTTTTAAAGCATCCTCCCGGCTGATTCCTTCCCGGGCCATCAAGCGGTTTATCTGGGTTTCCCGGTCCACCCAGACCACCCAGACCTCATCGCACAGCCTGTCCATATGCGATTCATAAAGAAGAGCGACCTCCATGACCACGACGGCCTCCGGCTGGTTTCTCCTTATTTCATCCAGGTCATTTTGAAAACGCTCCACGACGTGGGGATGAACGATCTGATTCAAAAGCCTGAGCTGCTCCGGCTGGTTGAAAACGATCCGCCCCAGCACAACCCGGTTGATGGTCCGGTCGTCGTTTAAGATCTGCTTTCCGAAGTGTTTAACCACATCCGCCCAGGCCGGAGTTTCCGGCAGCATGATTTCATGAGCCACCGTATCCGCATTAATTACTAAAGCCCCCAATTCGCCGAGGGCTTTGGCCACTGTGCTTTTGCCACTGGCAATTCCACCGGTAAGACCTATGGTCTTCATCATAATCACCGACTTTACAGAAGCTTAAAAAATCCGATACCGACGAGAATAAAACCCGGTACTATCGCCGCTATATGTTGATAGCGTTCGGCTCTTAAGGACTTGCCCAGGCCAATCCCGGCGTTAACTAAAACCAATTGTACCACACCGACGCTCAAGGCCGTGTACAAAATGTTCAGACCGGTCATGGCCAGCCCGATCCCGGCCCCGAAAGCGTCCAAGGCCAGAGCCAGGCCCAAAAAGAAGGCTTCTTTGAGGCCGATTTCACCGGATGAATCAAAATCGGCCGAGGCCGGTTCTTTGAGTATCTGCACTATTATACCCAGGGTTTTAATGCTCAAGGTGAGTAAAGGAGCTTCCTCGTCATAAGGCAGCTTGTTTATTCGCTCTCGACAGGCCTGCATGAGATTATAAAAGCCCAGTCCTATAAGTAAAAGCGCTCCCACTTTTATGGCCATTCCGGCAGGAAGAACCTCGCTCAAGCCCTTTCCACACAGCATGGATATACTTACCGCACTGAGGGAGGCTAGGGTAATGACCAGGGAAGATGCCAGGGGAAGGTGAATTTTTCGGCAGCCATAGGCGATTCCTGCCGTAAAACCGTCCATGCTCAAGGCCAGACCGGTCAACAATGCCGCCCATACCTCCAATTTTAGCATCTCCTATCCATAAAGCCTTTCAATATATAGCTACTATATGGATGGAAATATTAATTTGTTACCTGTCTTCCGTCGCCGGTTATGTTGACGGGAGTGAAGGCTTTTAATGCTGGCAATGCGCACAGTAATGGGTGCTTCTTCCCCCCAGGCGCACCCTTTCAAGCGGCTGGCCACAGGTAGGGCAGGGTTCCCGAAAGCGGCCATAGACTTTCAAGTGATCCTGAAATCCGCCCATCTGATTGTACCCGTCCCGGAAATCACGAAAGGTAGTGCCCCGCTGTTCAATTCCCTGGCGCAGGACCTTTTTAATAGCTCTGACCAGAACTTCCACTTCCCTGCGGCTCAAGCTGCCGGACGGCCGGTCGGGAAGGATGCCTGACCTAAAAAGGGCTTCATCGGCATAGATATTCCCTATTCCGGAAATAAGGCGCTGATCGAGCAGCAGGGTTTTGATGGCGATCTTGCGGCCCTTCAGCGCCTTCTCCAAATAATCCGTATTGAAAGCGCGCGCCAAGGGCTCAACGCCCAGGTGGCTGAAGAAATCGCGGGTGTCTTTAACCAGCCAGACCCCGCCAAAACGGCGGGCATCCTGATAGACTATAACCGCCTGGTTGCTGAGGTAAATAATCAGGTGCACGTGAGGCGCCTCTATCTGGCCCGGTTCTTCTACCTGGTAAACCCGGCCGCTCATACCCATATGCAGGATCAAATGTCCCCGGCCGCTCAAGACCAGATCCAGGTACTTGCCCCGCCTACCTACCTCCTTGATAGACAAACCGATCAGATCACGGAGCTCAAAATCGGCCCGGCGGATGATGTCCGCCCGTTTTACCTCTACTTTTACGATGCGGGCTCCCTGGTGGGCTTCCAGGCAGCTTCGGATGGTTTCCACTTCCGGCAATTCCGGCATAGATTTTAATACCTCTCTTATCGATATGGTTTACTGTTTTACGCTCTTGCTTGCTGTAGAACAACATTTAAATAAATGGGGCAGATGTATATAATTGTTATTAAGAGGTGATTGTATCATGACCAAAAAAGACAAGGAAAAAATATTAGCTGCTCTTACGCCGCTTCAGATCATTGTAATCTGTCGTCTGGGAGATCATATCGGTATGTGGATTTTACCAGTCGCCTGTGCCCTATTTACTATCTCTTTGCTCTGGTATGTCGGCTTCGACGCGCTCAAAGAACTTGTGAGTTAGAGCTTTAAAGCCTGCATATCATACCAGTTGCTCCCGGCCTTGACCGACACCTCCAGGGGAACCGCCAGTTGATAGGCCCCTTCCATGGCTTCCTTCAAAAGCCTGGCCACCGCCTCAAGCTCAATATTCGGAACCTCCAGGACCAGTTCATCATGCACCTGCAAAAGCATCCGGGCTTGCCTTCCTTGCTCTTTCAACGCCTTATCAACCTTGATCATGGCCAGTTTGATGATATCAGCCGAGCTCCCCTGAACCGGCGTATTTAAGGCCATGCGCTGGGCGTTAGACTGGATCATCCGGTTGCTGGCATTGAGATCGGGCAGGTAGCGGCGCCTCTTTAAAACCGTTTCCACGTAGCCGTTCTTGCGGCCAAACTCCACAATATCCCGCATGTAGCCGCGTACCCCGGGATAGCTGTCCAAATAGCGGTCGATATACTGGCGGGCTTCCTTGCGGCTAACCCCGGTATCCCGGGCCAGGCCGAAGTCGCTTATACCGTAGATGATTCCAAAATTTACCGCCTTGGCCCGGCGGCGCAGGTCGGCCGTGACTTCTTCCAGAGGTACATGAAATATTTCCGAGGCGGTTCGCTGGTGAATATCCACTCCCTGTTTAAAGGTGTCTATTAATATCTCATCCCGGCTGATGTGGGCCAGGCAACGCAGGTCGATCTGCGAATAATCGGCCGCCACGATCAACCAATCCGGCTCTCCGGGCACAAAGGCCTTGCGGATACGCCGCCCTTCCTCCATTTTTATGGGAATGTTCTGCAAATTGGGTTCTACGCTGGAAAGACGGCCGGTGGCGGTTTGGGCCTGCTTGAATATAGTGTGCACCCGTCCGCTTACCGGGTGAATCAACCCCTGCAGGGCGTCAACATAGGTTGATTTTAATTTGGTCAGCTGCCGGTAGTTAAGTATATGGGGAATGATTTCATGATCTTCGTATAATTCCTCCAGCACCTCGGCGCCGGTTCCGTAGCCGGTTTTGGTCTTTTTCACAACCCGCAAGCCCAGGTCTTCAAAAAGCACCTGTCCCAGTTGGCGCGGCGAGTTGATGTTGAAAGAATGTCCGGCCAAACTGTAAATCTGTTCTTCAGAAGAGTTTATGCGCTCCGCCAATTCCAGCGAAAGCACCTCCAGGGTACTCTTATCAACCTTTACCCCGGTGAATTCCATTTGGGCGAGAATATCCGATACCGGCATCTCCATATCCGCCAGCAATGATAGCAGCTCTTGCGCCGTCTCGCCCTGCATGTGAGTGAAGGCCCTTTGCAGATAGTACACCTGCTGGTCGCAGCGCTTTTTATCGATGTGCAGATCGAGGTGTTTTAATAAAACTGCAGCCAGCTCATCCCCTACAAAGGCCGGATCGTTTACATAGGCCAGAAGCAGCGTATCCCCAACTACTCCCTTCAGCTCCATTCCCTGGTTCATCAGGGCCACCCGGGCAAACTTGGCATTGTGTACCGTCTTTTTCACGTCTTCACTTTCCAGTAGGGGGCGCAGCCATTCCAGGGCATGCAGATCCTTGTCCAACGGCAAATGGTATATGCTTCCCTCCAGCTCCAGGTAGACCCCCTGCAGGTGGGACCACATCGGGTGGTGATAGTCGCTGTTCAATATCATCCCCAATTTCTGCCCGCTGGCTTGGCTCCTAAAGGCGAAGACCTCCTCCGCGCTGTTTAAAGTGATGACCTCGGGTTCTTCAAGAGCCCCGGGCTGGGCCTGGGGCAGGCTGTTTAAAAGGCTGTTGAATTCCATCATTTTATACAGTCGGATTACTGCTTCCCGGTCCATATCGCCCCGTCCAAACTCCTCCCAGTTGCAGTTCAAGTCCATATCCCGTACGATAGTGGCCAGGTGGTGGCTCAGATAGGCCTGTTCCTTGAATTCCGCCAGTTTAGCGCGCAGTTTGGCATTGACCATCGCATCCAGGTTTGCATATAGATTATCCAGGCTGCCGTATTCCTTGACCAGCTTTATGGCGGTCTTGGGCCCGATGCCGGGCACGCCGGGTATGTTGTCCGATGTATCGCCCATCAAAGCCTTGATCTCTATCATCTTGTCCGGCTCCACTTCCCATTTGGCCTTGACCTGCTCCGGCCCGTAGATTTCAATTTCACTTATGCCCTTCTTGGTCATCAATACCCGGGTGGTGTCCGAAACCAGCTGCAGGGTGTCGCCGTCCCCGGTTACGATCACCGTTTCTATGTCTTCCTGCTCGGCTTTTTTGCTCAGGGTGCCTATGATGTCGTCCGCTTCAAAGCCTGCCACTTCCAACCACTTAACTCCCAGGGCGGTAAGCACCTGGCGCACCAGACCAAACTGAGGACGCAGCTCCTCCGGCGGGCTGCTGCGGTTGGCTTTGTAGGAATCGTATGTTTCGCTGCGAAAAGTCTGCCGGTCCTTATCAAAAGCGACCACCAGGTACTGCGGGTCTACCTGAGCGATAACCCGGTTGAACATAGTCAAAAATCCGTAAACCGCATTGGTGAAGATGCCCTCATTGGTGTGGAGAGGGGGAAGCGCGTAAAAAGCTCTAAATAATAGGCTGTTGCCGTCAATCAACATGAGTTTTTTCTTTTCCATCTAAACACATCCTAAGCGCAATAATTAAGAAGGTTTTCATCTATGATACCATTTTATAGCCATATAAATGAAAAAGGTATCGAATTGGTTTCGATACCCGAGTGGTTTTTATTTTGAGCCCTATTTATTCAAGAGGCTTCTTTCTCCATCGATAAAAGCGGATAGTTTCTCCTTTCGGGCGACTTCCCCAGGCTTTGCCCGCCAATACCCGCAGGCGGCGTCCCACTCCCGGCCGGTTCTGCTCCCTGAATTGCTCCTCTCGCAAGCGACGCCGGATGTCGCCCACCAGGCTGGGCGGAGGAAGCGGGCAACCCATGCGCAGCATAGCCTGGCGCATGCCTCGCGCCTTATTGGCGTACTGCAGGCACACCGGGCAGACCGCCAGGTGTTTTTCCACCAGAATGGTTTCACTCCGGTCGGTCATCTGATCTATATAAGGAGAGATCAAAGCCCTGACTTTTTTACATCTCAAAAGAAAACGCCCCCTACCGAAGACCCTTGAAGAATTGCTCTTCTATCCGGTAAACTTGTCCCTGAACACCATTCTGGCCCGGCTCAAGCGGGACTTGACCGTCCCCACCGAGCATTTCAGCACATCGGCAATCTCGGCATAGCTCAGATCCATGATGTCCCTTAAGACTAGAATGATTTTATAATCGGGTTTTAATTTATCTAATTGGTTCTGTATGTATTGAGAGAATTCCTTTTGTTCGTATATCTGGTCAGCGGTCGGGGCCGGGTCAATGAGTTCCTTCTCTACCTCCTCTCCCCCCCTGGTATTGAGTGGTTCATCCAGGGACAGGGGCAATATTCGGCGTTTTTTTCGTCTCAGCTCATCAAGGCAAACGTTGGTGGTTACCCTGTACAACCAGGTGCTAAAGCTGGAATCGCCTTTGAAAGTTCCCAGGGAGCGGTAAGCCTTTAAAAAGGCTTCCTGGGCCATATCGTAAGCATCCTCTTCATTTCCCATGTACCTGAATGTCAGAGCGTAAACCTTATTCTGATACTTTATAACGATCTCCTCGAAAGCTTCAGCATCACCTAAAAGGCTCCTTTTGAGCAATTGCTCCTCAGAAGTCATCAGTATTCTCCTCAACCAGCAAACTATGGCAAAAAGCCTGATTTTTGCCTATTTCTAATCATGTATTTAGTTTATTCATCATTTTCGACGCCTTGCTTCGATTTCCTTTCTTTTTCTCCTGTTTAATGTTAGTACTGCAAGGCAATTTATACTGTAATGGCACCACCCGACCAAGAGAGAACAATTTTGTAAGAAGGGGAAAACGGGAACCACTCCAGGAGAAAGGATTACATAAGGTGAAGGCATTTTATAAGACGCCCCATCACCGGATTGCCGCAATCCGGTAAAGACGGCCTTGACAAGTGATCTTGCGGCCATTATAATAGTTTTGCATTGTAATTGGGCCAGAGTGTCGGAATTGGCAGACGAGCGCGACTCAAAATCCAGTGCGTCGAAAGCCGTCTGGCGGCTCAGAAACCTTGATTTTACGGGGTTCTTGACAGCTGAATAGTCTCTATGGTTCTTCATATCCCTCCACCATATCCCTCCAAATTCCAAAGTCGGATTCGGGAGAGGGAAATTGAAATAAACTTGCCGATGTGGCGGAATTGGCAGACGCACCGCACTCAAAATCCAGTGCGTCGAAAGCCGTCTGGCGGCTCTGAAAACCCGATTTTACAGGGTTTTTCATAACTTCATAGTCTCTAGATTTCTTAATATCCCTCCACCATATCCCTCCAAATTCCAAAGTCGGATTAGGGAGAGGGAAATTGAAATAAACTTGCCGATGTGGCGGAATTGGCAGACGCACCGCACTCAAAATGCGGCGGATAACTTCCATGCCGGTTCGACTCCGGCCATCGGCACCAGAATTGATCGCTCTTGAACCGCGATACAAGCGGATTCGAGGGCTTTTTCTTTTCTTGCGGCACCTTTCCGTTTATCCCTTCACATACCATCACATGACACGTTTGGTCGAATATTCGCAATGCTCTCATCCTCCTTCTGGCCTGGCTTTCCTCCCCCTTTGGAGGGATCTCAGGAGGGATATACGCCGATGATGGCGTTGGCCGAAGCGACCTTGGAACTGAAATCCAGGTGAGTGTAGATGTTCGAGGTAGTGGAAATATCACTGTGCCCCAACCACTCCTGGATCTCTTTCAGGCTGACTCCGTTGGCATAGAGCAAACTTGCGCAGCTATGACGCAAATCGTGAAAACGGATTTTTTTGAGGCCGTGGTTTTTCAACGTGAGTGAGAAATTCCGGGTGATATAGCCCGGCTTGATCCGTTCTCCCAGCTCGTTCACGTAGATGTAGCCAAGATACTCCCGGCAATAGTCTTTTCCGCATACTTTTTGATCGCGCTCCTGCTCCGCCTTCAGCCGCCGGAGAAGCTTTTCAAAAGGCTCTACCAGCGGCAGGGTGCGGTGGCTCGACTTGGTTTTGGTGCGGTCCTTTTCCACGATGATGGCTTTTCCGTCCACCCTTACCTCGGTTACGGTGTGCTTGATGGTCAGCGTCTTTTTTCCAAAGTCGATGGCGTCCCATTTCAGCCCTACGATTTCACTGCGGCGCAGCCCGTAAAACGCGCCCAGGATAACGGCCAGCTCTATCGGCTTGTTTTTCACGACGGCGAACAGGGCTTCCAGTTCCCCGGCATCGTAAATGCTGCCCACGAATTTTGCGATTTTGGGCCGCTCGATCCGGTCGGCGGGGTTAAAGGCAATCAGACCCACCTTGTAAGCGTACTGCAACGCCTTGCGAATGTTGGCGTGGCGATGGATCACCGTGCTGGCGCTCAAGCCTTTCTCGTTCAGCTCGTACTGATAATAGTCCTGTATGTGCTTCGGCGTAACATCCTTCAGCGCAAGCTTGAACTCCTTAAAATAAGGAATAATGCAACTCTTGATGCACATAGCGTAAGAGGCGTAGGTGGTCATTTCCACATTGTGTTTGATCATCTCCAGCCATTCCAGCAGGAAGTCGGTAAACAGTATTCGCACTTCGCCGGAGATCGGGTTTACTTGGTCGGCCGGATTGTCCCGGATCAGTTCAAGCTCCACGGCATAGTCCAAGGCTTCCTTGATAACCTCGTGATATTGGAGCAAGGCGGTTTTTAAAGCGTTTTTTTCTGTTCTCTCGTACTGATAGTAGCCTTCTATGTCCCCCGGCTTTATTTTCGCCACCGTTACGGCGGTATCCTTAAAGTAAGGGATGATGAAGGTTTTGGCGTCGTACGCGTAGAGAGCGTAGGTGTCGGCGTCCACTCTGCCGATAAGCTCCTGCAGCCACTTTTTCAGGAAGTCGGCAAACAACATGTTTTTGTTGCTCATTGCCGTGTCGGGATTAAACTCTTGTCTGGTTTTCCAAAGCAGCGTTTCGGCGCGCTTTTTATTCCCCTTGACGGGGAGTCCCGTGCTGACGGACTTGGTTTGGCGCTTTCCGTCCATGTCCTTATAGGTGAGGATCATTTGGAAATAGCCGTTTTTTTCCCGTAGATGTCCTGTTACCATGAATTTAACCTCCTTAAATCAGTAACAGCCTATATTCACCTACCATTGACGGCTTTAGTGTAGCAGGCTCTCAAATATCTTGCAAAGGTGCGAACGATGTTTTACGCATCGGATTCCTGCACGACCGCCAGGTATTCGAAAATATGAAGCTTGGGGATTTTATACGTTCTGCCTATCTTAAAATGCTTGATCTGATTTTTCCGCAAAAGGCGGTATCCGGTTTTCGTGCTGATGCCGCCCAGCATTTCACACATTTGCTCCACATTGACCACATCCGGGTAATCCCGAAAAATCAACTTATACGCTTCATTGCTCTTCAGCAAGGCATCAGCCCCTTTCCGCTCAGAAATACAATACAGGTAGCAAGGGCGCGCCCATGATTGATTCACATAAACGGGAGCACCCCTGACCTGCATTTTCTGTTTCAGTTTTATCGATACGGGCTTATCGGATGGACGGCGGCTAACCATCCTCATAGGAATTTCACCTCCCCCCATACTGACGGGCCGTCCCCATTGCCTGCGACGCTTTTAACGCTCGGACTGTGGCTGGACGGAAGTATCATTATACCCGGCCTATGTGTCGTCGCCTCATAAGCTGCCACGCTCATTTTGCGGTCTGGGTGGTAATCGCTCGTTCCCTAGGGGGAAGTCGTGGCGCACCCGCCGTCCGGCTCGGCATAGACCGAAAGTATCCGATTTGCCCTATGCTACGTGTGGTTAGCACGCTTTCTTTGTCAAAGAACGAAAGTCGTTGTCAGCCTGTAAAAGCACATTGGTTTATGGATGTACTTTTGTAGGATGGCAAGTACAAAAAGCCTGCCGCGGGAAGCGTGGAAAGGGGACGCGCTCCCGTAGCAGGCTTTTCGTTATGCTACCCTGAAAGTCAGGATTTTTGTTATGAGTTTGGTTTCCAGTCTGCGTCGCATTCCCTCGTCCACACACATATGAGGGCATCCATTTTCATCATAAAGCTTCTTAATGGATAAAGCGCATAAGTAGCCCTCATAGTGTTTTAACACGGCGTTGATGGCATCCACATCGCCACGAGAAGCCGCCGCGATAACGTGGAAAGGAAGCAAGCCGGAAGCTGCTATACTCTGTTTATTCATCGGCCTTTCCCCCCATAAATTTTTTTAGCTCCCGCAATGAGCTTGTCCGTTTATACTGGACAGAACTGCGTACAAGGTTTAGCATTATTCCAATCTCCCTGTCCGTCATGTCAAGGAAATAGGACAGCAGGATGATGTCGCGCTTCTCCTTTGGCAAGACGGCGATTGCTTTAGCAAGCAGTTCGCTTTGTACCGCAATGTCATATCCTAAAACGCTGAAATTGAAATAATCTGTGGAATAATCATCTAAAACGAAAAGCATTTCCATATCCTGTGCCGATAACTCCGAAAAAGATATTTCATGCTCACGGCGCCGCTTGACTTCATCGTAATAATCGCGGGCTTCGTTTTTGAGTACTTTTTTGCAAAAACTGTCAAAGGTGTGCCGCTTGTGTTCTTCGTGGGAATGAGGCTTCATATTCTCACCTCCCTTCGCGTCCGCAAAGGCAGTGAATTGTTTTCCCCTTTCGCCACTACTACGGTAGGTACAGCCTGTTTTGCCAAATATTGGATAACAACTTGAAAATATTCTTTTGAAAACACAAAAAAGCCCGATTTGAGAAAAAGCAATCGGGCATAGGAGCATTTATGTCTTGCTATGTCATGTTTGTATGCGACTTTATAACCGTAATAGTCCCATAAAACGTCAAGTTCTTTTTGATAAGCAAAATAGTATCGGATTATGTTAAAAACAAATAAACACAGCGGCATCCTCCTTGTGCCGCCGTATCCTTAAAAAGGGACAACGGTAACATATCCTCCGTTATCCTATTTCTAAAAAAGGAAAACGGCGGCTGATTTAAAAAATACAGTTATTGTATTAAGATACAGTCGCATCGCCACTCGTCTGTGAAGTTTTCACTCACAGACGGGGCTTTGAAGAGGAGATAGAGCTATATTAATTGGGGAGGAATTACTTACATCCTAGAAATTCAGTATTTTTGAATCGGATAATAGCCCAGCATTTGGGAGGCCTTCTCAATCGCTCCGTTTTCCAAGTATTTACGTATCAGGCTACTTGATACTACTTCACCTAAAACCGTTACTGGATATATTATGCGTGTCACAAAACCATACTTTTCACCCAATATCCGTAATAATTCAGGTGTACCAGTCCCCTTATAACCAAACGAATAATTAAAACCCACATAAACTTCATTAACCTTAAGGCAATTCACAAGTATCCTTTGAACAAATTCCTCTGGACTCCAACCTGCAATTTCAGGAGAGAAGGTATGATAGATCAGTAATTCCAATCCGATTTGTTCTAAAAGTTCTGCCTTACGTTCACAAGTTAGCAATATCTTTGGTGCATGATCTGGATCAAGAACCATGGCTGGGTGGGGAGTAAAAATAAATGCACCTGCGGTCCCCTGAATCAAATGCGCTCGTTTCATTAAAGATGAAATCAGTATTCGATGACCGCAGTGAACACCATCAAAATTACCTAAAGCTACTAAAAGAGGTTTTTCATCATTAATATAATTTTCCGCTTCTCTAATTATTTGCATTGAACTTACTCCAAAAGAATTGTTTAAATATAGCCTTGGGACCAGACCAATACTATGCTTTCGGTTTTTGCGTACTATAAATTATTGATACCAGAGCTTAATAATCATATGAAAAAACATCCTGTTCCCCGTCTGCCGTCTTAGTTTCTTGCAGTATTTCAATTCCTTTAGTAGTAGCGGGACTCCGCCATTTTTCTTTTAGAGTTATAGCACTTTTAGTACAGGCCTCTGTGCAAGCTTCGCACACAATGCAACGAAACGGGTAAAATACCAGTGTCTTTGTCTTTCTGTCTACTACAATGGCTTTAGCCGGACAGCGCTTTTCGCAAAGAGAGCAAAATATACACTTTTCAGAATCAAACTCAATGTGCCCACGACTGCCCGGGAAAAGCGTTCTTTCTTCTGCGGGATATAATCTTGTTTTAGGACGACTGGTAATGTTTTTTATCAAAGTCGGGATCATAATTGCCATTGTCTTCAGTCTCCTCTACCTTTCAGTACAGCTTATACAGGGGTCTATAGAAAGAATGATGACAGGAACATCCGACATAGAGCTTCCCGGAAGCATTTTTAACAGTGCCGGAACATGGGCGAAGGTTGGGGTTCGAATGCGCAGTCTCTCCAGATTTTTACTTCCGTTGGCCTTGAAGTAGTACATGACTTCTCCCCGGGGTTGTTCCACCCGTTCTATGGTTTCACCATTGGGATTTCCTCTTACTTTAACCGCGCATTCTCCTACAGGTAAGTCCGCCAGTACCTGCAACGCCAACTCGATGGACTGGTACACTTCTTTTACTCGCACAATTCCCCGGGCGTAGCTGTCACCGGCCTGTTCCACGATCGGCTCGAAGCCCAGCTGCTTGTAGACGAGATATCCTGTTTGGCGAATATCCTGGGCTATCCCGCTGGCGCGGAGCATGGGGCCTACTGCACCTAAAATAAGCGCATCTTCTTTAGGCAGAACTCCTTTACCTACAGTTCTTTTCTTAACGGTATAATCCTTAAGGATTACCGGGTTAAGACGGTCAAGCTCAATTTTAAGATCCCACAAAGTCTGCTCTGCAATCTTCACCATTTCCGGAGTCAAATCACGCCGGACCCCGCCAATAGCGCAGGCGGATAATATAACTCTATGCCCCCCTGTCATCTCCATTAAATCTACAATTTTTTCTCTGGCTGCCCAGTACTGCATAAATAAGCTTTCAAAACCAAAAGCATCTGCAAACAGGCCCAACCATAAAAGATGGCTGTGAATACGACTGATCTCACTATAGAAGACCCTGAGAAAAGCAGCCCGAGGAGGTATTTCTATATTCATCAATTTTTCAATACCCATGCAATAGCACATGGCATGCATAAAGCTGCATATTCCGCAAACCCTTTCCACTAAAAACATGTTCTGCGTGTATTCATTAATTTCCGCTGCTTTTTCTATGCCGCGATGTACATAGCCGATGGACGGTGACAAGCTAACAACTTTTTCATCTTCATAAGTAATGTTCAAATGCAGCGGTTCTGGAAGAACAGGATGCTGCGGTCCAAAGGGAACAGTTATTCCTCCCATTTATCCTTCCTCCTTCATCAACTCTTTAGCGTGCCGGGCCATGGGATTGCTTTTCATACCATCCGTCATATACATCCTACCGCCCAGGTCAATCGCAATGTTTTCAATGGGTATGCCAAATAATTCTTTCATTTCGTTTTCCACCAGGAAGGCGCATAGATATGTGCCTGTAATGCTGGGAACTGTAACCCCTTTGGGTACCGTAATCTCGATGTTTATAAGCTGGAGGCTATCATCAAAGGTATAAATTATGCGAAATTCCTCTCCTTCATCGGTGCATGTGGCTGTAACCAAGCGACATTCATTGTCATATTGCTTGGTTATTAAAGGAAGAAGCTCTTCTACAGACGATTTAATTGTATCCAATGCCATACCACGGCCTCCTTTTCCATTTTTCCCACAACACATTTAAACCTTCTACCACTCCATCAATAATGGCTTCCGGGCGTGCAGCACAGCCGGGTACATATACATCGACCGGAATGACCTTATCGATCCCTCCCAGGATATTGTAGCAGTTGTGGTATACTCCCCCGGTAGCCGCACAGACTCCTACAGCTACCACAACTTTTGGTTCTGGCATCTGCTCATAGAGATTCTTTACCACCCTGGCCGACCGGTGGTTTACGCTGCCTGTAATAAGCAGTATATCCGCGTGTTTTGGGTTGCCGGTATTAATAATGCCAAAACGTTCCACATCATACATCGGAGTCAGACATGCCAGAACCTCAATGTCACACCCATTGCAACTGCTCCCGTCATAGTGCAATAACCAGGGTGATTTCAAACGTGTTTTTTCTAAAAGCCCCATGTTTATATACCTCCCATTCCGCGTGCGAAGAGATATGCAAGATTTACCAGACACAAAATTAATCCTGAACCCCAGGTAAACTTGAGCATCCAATCCCAAGTCAACCTTGCACTGATGTTGTCTATGACAAGTTCAATAACAAATACAATTGCTGCCAGCGCTATGCCAGCCCATATGGGCTGGACCCAGAACATCGCGACTAACCCCAGCACCAGTACCTGTTCATACCAGTGGGTAATTTCTATAATTGCGAGGTATGGACCTGAATATTCGGTGGTGATTCCTTTAATCAGTTCCTGGTGGCCGTGATGGGAGGTCGACAGATCAAAGGGGGATTTGCGCATTTTAATGGTTAAAATAATTGTCAATGCTAAAAAGATTAAAGGCATAGAAAATAATAAAGGTTGAGGTTGATTAAACAGGTCTTTTATCATAAAAGTGCCGGTCTTTAGATATACGGCTATGGCCATCAGGATCAATATTGGTTCGTAAGCCAGCATTTGCAGGAGTTCCCTTTGGCTCCCGATATGGCTATATGGCGATTTGACGCTGTAACCACCCAAAACAAAAGCAATTGCCGCAAATGCCATAATGAATACAGTGATAAGCAAATCCCCTCCCAGGAAGAAACATAGCAGACTGGCTATGATCAGGGCCAGATAGGCTAATCCCCAAAAGACCTGGCGCTGATTGACCGCAACCGCTTCTTTCCCCAACAGCTTGAACACATCGTAAAAGGGCTGCAATAAGGGAGGCCCTACCCTTCCCTGCATTCTTGCAGTTATTACCCGGTCTACTCCGTGCAATATTCCTCCCAGTATCGGGGCAACAATTATGATCGCCAGCGCAAGGATTATTTCTTTCATATTACTGTCACCCCCACAAGTATAATGATGAGTATTCCAGCCAGGACATTGACAACCTTATTCCACCTGACTTCATCGAGCACATTGCCAAAATAGTAATTGGAAAGCTTCAGCTCGGTTACAGCTTCCCCGGTTGTCATATAACTGGTCGAATCAGGAAGCCCATAATTCTCGCCACATAAATAAACTGTTGCTTGTTTGCCCCCCTGACTGTATATCAACCGTGATATAACGATAACCAGCACAAGCAGAACGAATAAAGGCCAGAACACAAATGCTCCGGTTTGCCCTGAGGAAATAGCTCCCCCTCCGGCAATGAGCCCCGGGCTTCCATAGTATTGCTGTACTACCGGTATGATTAAGCCCCTGATCACCGGGATCAAAAAGATGCCTAACAATACGGCCGCCACTGACAGTCCGCCCAGGGATACCAAATAATGGGCCGCCATTGACTCCTTTTTCTGTCCTGGCTCTCCCGAAGTCCCCTGCAACATTCGCCCCAGCCATTTTATCCAGAACAGCGCCGTGATCGCACTCGCCATAACAAACATCAAAACTATGACGGGCAACTCAGATGCGGCTTCGATTGCCGCCCATTTACCTACCAACATGCCAAAGGGCGGCAGGAACATGGTTATAATTCCTATCGTGACAAAAATAGTGGTGAGCGGCATCCTGTCCGCGAGTCCCTCCATATCTTCGATATCCCGGCTCCCGATATTGTGTTCAATAAACCCTGTACAAAGAAATAGCAAGCCTTTGGATACAGCATGAAATATGATTAGAACGATGGCCGCACTAATGGCTGTTGGCGTATTAATGCCGGCACAGGCAACAATCAGTCCAAGATTGGCAATCGTGGAATAAGCCAGTACTCGTTTGGCGTTGGACTGGCTGACAGCCAGAAATGATGTGATCAGGAAGGTAAACGCTCCCGCCGCAGCCACCATGCTGCTTAAGCTTGTCCCGGCATAGGCCGGCGCTAATCTGAGAATCAGGTAGACCCCGGCCTTAACCATGGTGCTGGAGTGAAGCAGGGCTGACACCGGGGTAGGTGCTACCATAGCGCCTAAAAGCCAGCTCTGGAAAGGAAGTTGAGCCGATTTTGTCATTCCGGCAAAAATCAATAAGGCGATTCCCAACAATAACACACCTTTGACTTCAGGTGTATTGGCGTTTTCCAGGAGGTATTTAACGGAAAGATATTTACCGGAATCTATCCCGACCAAATAGATCAGACCGCCGGTAAAAGCAACCCCACCCAGTAAGTTCATCCAAAGTGCCCGGCAGGCGTTTTTTACGGCTTCCTGGCTTAGATCATGGCTAATTAACTGGAATGAACAGAGAGTAGTTGCTTCCCAAAAGAAGATCATCCAGTAAAGGTTATTAGAAAATACAATTCCATTCATAGCCCCTAGAAAGATGACCAACCAGAACATAAATCTATGCTGCCTGGTCTTTACTACGTGATGATGCTCTTCATGTTCGCTAATATATTTGATCCCGTAAATACAGATAAGCGAACCTATAATATTTATGATCAAGGCCATTATAATAGCGAGATCATCAATGACGAAGACTGGAGTTATTGCTATATGTCCCCCGCCCAGGGAAAACTCAAAGTACATAACCATTAATATTTGAACGATTCCGAGAAGGATTATCAGTGCATGCCGTCTTTGAATGCCAATGTACAAAATAAATGCCAGAAGGCAAAAATCCGCAATTGTAATTACTGTATCCCAGGATATACCCAAAATTCCCTGCGGTTGATATTCGAACGGCCCATTTAACAATATCCCCATGGAGCATGCTGCCAGTATTATGCCGACACTCCAGGTCACCAAATTTCGCAGCTTGTAACTGTGTCTGGACATAAACAAAATTATTGCAGCTATGGCCGGCAGCCAAATTAAAACAGCCATCAGGATTTCCCGGTTTTGCATATTATCGCTCCTTTCTCATTGGGAGTTCCGCGTCTAATAGAATATTAGAAATTTTACTCACCTTTATGACGCAGTAAATTAAAGTATCTGTCGGGGTTTAGGACCACAAACTTGGCCTTAATGTCGCCTAGTCCGATACGAATCAAATCTCCCTTCTCTAAAGGAGCCAGCTCTATTCCATCGATAAAAGGTTTGCTTTGAGACTCCGAATCATTGCAAATAATTTCAAGGTTATGATTCATCCCGATGACTAAAGAATCTAAAGCCTTTTTACGGGAAACAAGAGGTGTGATAGTATAAATTTTTAATATTGGTTCAACAATAGAACCGCCGGCTGATAAAGAATACCCTGTGGATCCAGTTGGCGTGGCAATAATAAGACCATCTCCCCCATATTCGTTAATATCTCGCCCGTCAATCCGCAAGATCTGCCTGGAAATATGAAGGCGATTTGATCTAATAACCAGATCATTCAGGGCATAATAATACTCTAAATTCTGATTCTTTCTAAGAATCGCAATGTTCAGCACAGACCGTTCTTCAATACGATAGAGTCCATTAACGATACATGACCAATATTCCGCTAACTCATGGGGGCTGATCGAACTAAGGAATCCGACAGAACCAAAGTTTATGCAAAGAAAGGGAATTTCAAGCTCGCCGTATTTTTGAAAGGAATGCAAGACCGTCCCATCTCCGCCGAGAATGACCAAAAAATCCAGTAACTCAAGGCCACATTGACTGTCCTCTATCCATACATCAACACCAATACGGTTTAATTCTGTTTTTATGAACCGACTGGCCTCAATAGCTTCTGCCTTTTTATTGTTTGAGATAATTCCTACCCTACTGATCACGATAAACTCTCCTACAATCAAAAATAATCCGCGGTATTAATTATATTGAAGGCAACAATTTTATCGGTTTTAGTAAACAACTAACGGCCTTATACTCGCTGGAGCTGGTTAGCTCCAGCGAGTATAAGAAATATATAAAATATTAGGGGGTTAGGAGAAGCAAATTATACCGCCAAGTAATGGCTAACAAAAATCAGCATTTCATAAAATCACCGCATCCTACTCCTACAGCATATGAAACTTTACCTTTATACAAATTCGATCCACTGCGCGGGTATCCAAGGGGTTAGCACATTATCCACTAAGACCTTGTATGCCCTATAACCTTCTTCCAAGATTGAACTTTGACTGCCTGGTATAAATACTGCGACAACAATTCCTCTTTTGCCGGAAAAAGCCTGGAGCGGGCCTCTAATTATAACTCTTTGCTGAAACATTTTTGCACTCCCTTTAAAATGAAAACAACTGGAAATATTAAAAATCACTTTAGTATCTTTTATGCGCTATTGTTGATTCTGCAGATAATGATGTATAGCGTTGGCCGCTTTTTTCCCGGCGCCCATTGCCAGAATTACAGTAGCGGCCCCGGTCACAATGTCTCCGCCGGCAAATACCCCTGGTTTTGAAGTGCGGCCTTCATCATCCGCGACAATATTTCCCCATTTATTGGTCTTTAAGTCTGGAGTAGTTTGCTGAACCAAAGGATTGGGTCCCTGGCCGATTGCCATTACTACCGTATCTACTTGCATTTCGAACTCAGACCCTTTTATCACTACCGGCTTCCTTCGGCCTGATTCGTCTGGTTCCCCAAGTTCATAGCGCTGACAAACCATAGAGTAAACACGGCTTTCAGCATCTCCTTTGAATTCAATCGGACTGGTAAGAAGGTTGAAAATTACGCCTTCTTCATGAGCGTGTTCGATTTCTTCCGCACGGGCCGGCATCTCTTCCATGGAACGACGGTAAATAATATGGGATTCAGCACCCAGACGCAGAGCTGTACGGGCCGCATCCATGGCCACATTACCACCGCCTATAACGGCCACCCGTTTTCCAACTCTAATTGGAGTAAGGTATTCCGGGAATCGATAAGCTTTCATTAAGTTGTTGCGGGTGAGGAATTCATTGGCAGAATATATGCCATTTAAATTTTCGCCGGGAAGATCCATAAAAGTAGGCAGTCCGGCTCCGGTTCCCACATATACCGCATCGTAATCGTTATCCAGCAATTCATCGATAGTACTGAGTTTGCCCACCACATAGTTGCATTTAATCTCTACACCCAGCTTGGAAATATTATCAATCTCATGAGCTACAATGGATTTTGGTAAACGAAATTCAGGAATACCGTAAACAAGAACTCCGCCAGGCACATGCAGGGCCTCCAGAACAGTAACTCCATAGCCTAAAGTAGCCAGAATAGCTGCGCAGGTCAATCCCGAGGGGCCGGAACCTACAATAGCTACCTTTTTCTTATTGGAGAGAGCGGGCTGCGGCATTTTTACTCCCTGGCTCAATTCCCAATCGGCCAAAAATCGTTCCAGTCGACCTATGGCCACAGGCTCATTCTTTTTCCCAATGGTACAGAACTTTTCGCACTGACTTTCCTGCGGGCATACCCTGCCGCAAATAGCAGGCAAGTAGTTTTTTTCTTTGATGATTTTAATAGCGCCTTCAAAGTCTCCTTCGGCGATCTTTTTAATGAAGCCGGGGATATCAATGTCTACCGGACAGCCTTCCATGCAATTCTTATTCTTGCACTGGATGCAGCGTCCGGCTTCCGCAATGGCTGTTTCATTGTTATAGCCGAGGGCCACTTCATCAAAGTTATTTTTGCGCACCTCTGCTTCCTGATTGGGCATGGGATGTTTTTTGGGTATTATCTTCCGTTTTGGCTCTGACATTTACATCCTCCTTCGATAACAGCCCGAAGGGCTATTGCTTCTTCTTCAACAAACATTTTCGACCGTTGCAGTATTAAATCCCAATTGACTACATGCCCATCGAATTCCGGGCCATCAACGCAAGCAAAAAAAGTTTCTCCCGCCGCTTCCAATCTACAGGCCCCACACATGCCCGTACCATCAACCATAATCGTGTTGAGACTTACGATAAGGGGCAGATTTTTGGGAACCACCGCGGCAACTGCATGCATCATTACCACCGGACCGATTGCCACTACCCTATCCACTCTTTCTTTTGCCAGCAATTCTTCAAGAACATTGGTTACAAAGCCCCTGGTTCCAGCAGTGCCGTCATCGGTGGCCACATATAATTCTGAACTGATTTTTTTCATTTCATTTTCCCAGATCAGCATGTCCTTGGAGCGAGCGCCGATTATGGATATTACTTTGTTGCCTGCTTCATGCAAAGCACGCGCTATAGGATAAACTGGAGCTACACCTACTCCACCGCCTACACAAACTACCGTACCGAAATTTTCAATTTCAGAAGCAGATCCCAATGGCCCGACAAAATCAAGGATAAAGTCTCCTACATTCATCTGCCCCAACAGGTCAGTGGTTCTGCCTACCTCCTGGAATATAATCGTAATAGTGCCCTTTTGGGCATCAAAATCAGCTATGGTTAGAGGTATTCTCTCCCCTTTTTCATCAATACGCAAAATAATAAATTGTCCAGGATGTGCTTTGCGCGCCAATTCCGGCGCCTTCACTTTAAAAAGCTTGATCTTGGGAGCCAATACCTCCCTCTCAATAATCTTGTACATGGTTTCCCTCCAATCAAATATATGGACCTAAAGATTGCCTTAATATTTAGCATTTTGATGTTACAAAAGTGTAAATAACGGCCTTCATACGTCCTTTCGCATTCTTTAACAAGCAAAAAACATGCCAAACTAATATTTGATAATTAAATGCCTTTGTATTGGGATTCATATCAAATTAATCAAATGTACTGAAAAATATCTCTTAATTATGAATAAGAAAAATTAATCATTTTTTAGCATATTGAGAACCTTGTATAATTTAGTGCTTGGGCAAAATGGTAGACAACTTTACGGCTTAGTGGTTATATGGGGGGGATGTTAGGTACCTCAGAGAAGGGTTGGCATAGGATAGAACGAACTCAGCTTTTTTCCTAGTTAGCGCATTTATCATTCAACCGAAATATATAGACCTGTACTCACACCTCATATTGTCGTTGTAATAACCAGAAAATAGGTATATTTGAGTTTACACAGGCAAGAGACTGTTATGCTTTATACATTTTTACTTACTCTTCGATAAGCCTTTGAAAATATAAAATCACAGATTTGAATTAGCCATAGTTCGTTTAAGCTACGGCTTTGAGCCATTTGATAACGCCTATTCAGTCTGCGATAAAAGAGTCTCACCAGAACTAACTCATACGTCATACCTTGCTTGTCTCCAACCGAGCTTTCTTTCTTCGAAGGCAAAATCACTCTGGCCTTTAATAAAATTCATTGTTGCGATTTTTTAAAAATTTTTCCTCATTATTATTGATTAAGCGTTTTTGGAGAAGTAGGTCTCTTTTAAACGCGTAGGTGACCTTCTCTATTTAACCGGGTATTAGCTTTCTTAAAGTTCTCAATATGCTAAAAAATGATTAATTTTTCTTATATATAGTAAGCTGAATTGTTCTTGGTTTTTGTCAAATCAGAAGAATATTCCGATAAAAAGGGCACTGATTACCCAATAAATTGTTTGGCATATTTATTGCTAATAAACCTGATAGGCAGGTCAATGAAAATTGTATCGGCACTAGGTAAAATACTTTATCAAAAAAAGCATAAGGAGGTGTTTTTTGCCTGATTTATTTTAGCGTCGTTTCCTGCTATCAAGTTGAAAATTTCAGGACTTGACGAATAGTGGTTCGAGTCGAGGTTTTAAATTATGGAACCAGGTTTCAAAAGAAAGCTATGGAGAAGTAAATATAACCCAATTCAAGAAACGGCAATAACCCCCAATATAGTAAAAAAACAAACCTAACAAGGAGCATTCCTGTAATGCTTAAGGAAGGTCTTTGAAAAATGAGACGCCAGTCTCTACAATGAAATTGTGCTGAAACCCGCAAAAGTAAGGCACAATTCAAAGTTGAGGAGGCGTCCCTATATGAAAA
>Ga0228535_1001304_pt1 | contig 40575 bp, 40 predicted proteins | sample SJ1metagenome_FD_168457 | JGI IMG/M metagenome (GOLD analysis project Ga0228535, IMG submission 168457) | Enriched culture of PCE-dechlorinating microbial communities from Ithaca, New York, USA - SJ1 | ecosystem: Engineered > Modeled > Simulated communities (microbial... > Unclassified | place... | reverse complement strand
CTTTCGGTCTTAGTAAATCACTGATTACAATTAAAGGTTGTGCGGGGAGGTATGGCAGCGTGATTGTCAGTCGGCAATATCCTACCACCCTTCGTCCCTACAAAGAAATATACGAATACTGTACAAAATGCGGCGCCTGTATTCCCCGCTGCCCCGTGGGAGCAATAACTATGGAGGGCAAAGAACACCCTCCGTGTCATGATATGCAAACAAGAGTGAAAAAACACTTTGCGCCCCGTTACGGGTGCGGGAAATGTCAGACAGCCGTACCCTGCGAACACTCCATTCCCCGCAGTGTCAAGTAAAATAAACGAGCAGGAGTAAAAAATGAGTATAAACGAAAAAACACAACATCTTATCTTTACTCTCTTTGCAACCTTTTTTAAAATAGGCTGTTTTACTTTTGGCGGGGGGTATGCCATGGTTACCGTTATGCAAAGAGAGGTTGTTGAAAAATATGGCTGGATAAATGATGAAGAATTTGTGGACATGCTGGCGGTGACCCAATCGGCGCCGGGTCCTATTGCCGTAAACACTTCCGTTTTTATTGGTTATAAATTAGCGGGACTGCCCGGAGCGGTTACCGCGCTTTTCGGTACAATCCTTCCTTCATTTCTCATCATATTGGCGCTGGCGGTTTGGTTAACCTCTCAGGGGGAAACCGTTTTTCTGGATAAGTTTTTTAAGGGTCTGCGCCCGGCTGTGGTAGCTCTTATCCTGGGAGCAGGTCTTGGTATGGGACAAAAATGTATGAAGTCGGCATTTGACATCTCAATAGGGGTTGTAAGTTTTATTCTTTTAGTATTGCTAGGTGTCCATCCCGTAATTTTGCTTACCGGTGGTGCCGGTCTTGGGATCATGCAGTGCCGCCGCTTTACCGGCAGGCAAAAGGGGGGAGCCTAGATGATTTTAGACCTTTTTATGAGTTTTTTGTTCATCGGGGCTTTTAGTTTCGGCGGGGGTTATGCCATGCTTCCTCTGATTCAGAAAGAGGTTGTCTTCAATCACCACTGGCTCAGTATAAACCAGTTTGCAGATATCGTAGCAGTTGCGGAAATGACCCCCGGCCCGGTAGCGATTAATATGGCTACCTTCGTGGGATACAAGACAGCCGGTTTTTGGGGAGCAGGTTTTGCCACTTTAGGAGTGGTCTTTCCGTCCTTCTTCCTTATTGTTGCCCTGGCCGGGATAGTGTTGAAAAATAAGGACAACTATTATTTTCAAGGGGCTTTCAGGGGACTCCGACCGGTAGTGGTTGCATTGGTTATAGGAGCCTCGGTTTTCATTGGGCGTACTGCGGCAGTTGATATTTCAAGCGGTATAATAGCTGTGACAGTTTTGTTGTTATTAAGACTTACACGTATCCATCCGGTTTTACTTATCCTTGGCTCCGGTTTGTGGGGAGTAATCATGTTTTAAAGAAAAATTTACAACATTTGTACTCCCTTAAGAGGAGATTTACCTGTATTATTAAAGGAGAAGTAGTTCAAATATAGAATAAATTATTAATAAAGGCAAAATTAATAAATTTGAAACTTTAAGGGGGGATTTTTATGCAGGTCAAAGAAGCCCTTATCTTAAAAGAACCCTTTTTATATGTTAACGAATCTGTGAAAACAGCTCTTCATACTTTTTCCACAGTGCCTTTTTCTTCATTGCCTGTTATCAATAACGACGGCAAATATATGGGAATAGTAACATTGCATGATATATTAATTCAGCTTAACAAGCTCACATATAAATCTTCCCTGTCCCAGATATATAGACCATTCCCCCCGGCCAAGGAAAGTGACAATATGCTTGAAAACTTCAGTATGGGACATCATTGTATTATGCCTGTTGTAAACAATGAAAACATGCTGCTTGGTTTCATAACAAGAAAAGAGTTTGTTGATGCCGTAAGCGACAATCTGAAAAAGGTGGCTGAACAGTTCAGTCAGGTCTTAACCTCGTCATACAATGGTATCATTGCTATCAATAAAGAGGGAGAAATTTTTGTTTTTAATCCCGCTGCTGAACGGATTCTGGGAGTGGACAGCTCGGAATACATGGGTAAACACCTCTCCCGTATTGACCCGGGGCTGGGTCTTTTGGAAACTTTAGAAAAGGGAACGGTTAGTTTCGGTGTCAAGACCGCAATAATGGGACGTTCCATTCTAACAAACCGTTCTCCCCTGATCCATAATGGCGAAATTGTAGGAGCTATGGGGATATTCATTGATATTTCCGAGTTTGAGAAGCTGGCTAATCAATTAAAGGTTGACAAAGCCCGGGCCGTTGAACTTAATGCCATTTTTGAATCATCTTACGACGGGTTTTATATTTGTGACAAAAATGGTAAGGTGACCCGGGTTAATACGGCCTGGGAAAGAATCTGCGGTCTTTCACGCGACTATGTTGTCGGAAAAACCGCTTACGAACTGGTGGCAGCCGGCTTCTATAATAAATCCGCAGCTATGGAGGCGTTAAGGACAAAGAAAACCTGTACCGTTATGCTGGAAATGACAGCCGGTCCCAAAAAGGGTCAAAAAATAATGGCAACCGGGACACCTGCTTTTGATGAGCATGGTGAAATAGAACTGGTGGTCGTCAATGTCCGCGACATCACTGAAATACAGAATTTAAAAGAACAGTTGGAGGCAACCATGGAGTTAAGCAAACGGTATGCCTCAGAACTTGAAGAGATCCGCCTGCAGCAGCTGAAAATGGATGACCTTGTGGCGCAGAGCCCTGCAATGCAAAGGGTTCTCGAATTGGCAGTCCGGGTTTCCAAGGTAGACTCAACCGTCTTAATTACAGGGGAGTCCGGAGTCGGTAAAGAGGTTATAGCAAAAAAAATCCACTTGTTGAGCAAACGAAAGGATCATTCACTGATCAAGATAAATTGCGGCGCTATACCGGAAAACCTTCTGGAATCGGAACTTTTCGGCTATGAAGGCGGAGCCTTTACCGGAGCTAAAAAGGAAGGAAAACCGGGCATGTTTGAACTGGCCTCGGGGGGAACGTTGCTTTTAGACGAGATTGGAGAACTTCCACTTTCCCTGCAGGTTAAACTTCTGCGTGCTATTCAGGAAAAAGAAATAGTTCGCGTAGGGGGGATAAAACCTGTTTCCGTAGATGTACGCATAATTGCGGCAACTAACAAAGATTTAAATGATATGGTGAAAAAAGGCTTATTCCGTAAAGACCTGTTTTATAGATTAAATGTTATAAATATTAAGATACCCCCTCTCAGACAGCGCCGCGAAGATCTTCCCCCGCTTTTGTACTTTATCTTACAAAAGTACAATCAAAAATATGGCTTGAAGAAAAAACTCTCCCAGCCGGTCGTTGAGATTTTACTTAGGTATGATTGGCCCGGAAACATCAGAGAGGTAGAGAATCTGATTGAGCGCCTGGTCGTGCTTGTTCCGGATGATAACATTGCAGTGCACCACCTGCCTGATTTTTTACAGGAAAATAATATGTCGACAAAAACTATATCCGTAAACGGTGTCATGCCGCTGAAGAAGGCTATCGAAGAACTGGAAGCCCAGCTGATTGCCACAGCCTTGAAAGAGTATGGTTCTACCCGGAAAGTAGCCAAAGCGTTGGAGGTAAATCAGTCGACTATTGTACGCAAGGTAAACCAGTATCGCCTGAGTAAGATAGATGCTCCTGCGCATCACGATGAAGTATGGGTGCATCACGTTCGAATATAGCGGTATTACAAGTAAAAAAAGAGGATCAAAATACAACTGATGTAATAGTACATCGGTTGTATTTTTTTCATATGCTCAAAAAGGCCAGTTTACGCTGTTTTATTTATCTGAACTTGTTGGCATGAATTTTGCGTGTTAATGAGAACAGCCGTAAGATGCTTGTTAAATTAGCACTTTTTTTCACGAGAAAGCGTTAATTTAATGAAAATTACTCAGGAGGTGATCTTGGAAAAAAGAATTTATCATTAAAGGTAAGTAGAACGAAAAAAGAGATTTAAGGAGGAAATCTGATGGCACTTAAGACTAGAGAAGATTATATCAAATCACTTAAAAAAATGAGGCCTAATATCTATAAGTTCGGGGAACTTATCCAGGATGTGACGACCCACCCCGCAACCAAGCGGACTGTCGAAAGCCATGCCCGTGCTTTTGATGCCGCTCATGACCCTGAATATGCAGACAAATTTACTGCAACTTCGTATTTTACAGGCGAGAAAATCCACCGTTTCAACGGTATGATGAAATCACTGGAAGACATTATGTATAACTCCAAGTTTAAAAGAGATATGTATCGCTTTACCGGCACCTGTACCGGCGGTCTTTGCGTCGGCTGGAATGCCCAGAACGTCCTGTGGAATGTAACCTATGAAATTGACAAGGAATTCGGCACAAACTACCAGGAAAGACTGAAGAACTGGATCCTTAAGGCGGAGAAGGAAGCCTTAGTTGTTTCCGGCGCTCTCACGGATGCCAAGGGCGACCGCTCCAAGAAGCCTGCTGAGCAGGATGAACTGGATGCTAACGTTCGTATCGTGGAAAGAAGAGCCGACGGTATCGTTGTGCGCGGCGCCAAGGCTATGATCTGCGGCGTGGCAGCTTCCAACGAAATTTACTGCCTGCCTGGCGGCGGTTATGACGAAGCTAACAAGGATTTTGCCGTAGCGTTCGTAGTTCCCAGGGACATTGAAGGTTTAACCATTGTGGAAACCCGCCGCCCCAGCGACAAGCGTGAATATGAAGACGGCTTTGATATCCCCGATACCGGTATTACTCAGGCTTACCTGCTCTTTGACAATGTCTTTATTCCCAACGAGCGGGTCTTTATGGCTGGAGAATTTAAATACTCCGGAAAAATCATCGCCTACTTCACCGCCAACTACCGCGCATGTATCGGCGCTTGTGTGGCCGGGCAGGGTGATGTCATGATCGGTGCTGCAGCTATCATGGCGCGTGCTAACGGTCTTGCCGCCAAGACTTTCTCTGATAAGATCGTTTCCATGGCTGTTAATAACGAGACAACTTACGGCGTAGGTATAGGCGCTATGGCTTTAGGTGGTCCGCATCCGGCCGGTTCATGGGTCTCCGATTCCCTGATGGCCCACACCAACAAGGTTCATGTTGCCACCCTTCCCTATGAAACCAAGAGGATCTGCCAGGATATCGGCGGCGGTATCGTAGAAACCGGCTGCCTGCCTTCCAGCGAAGATATTAATAATGAAAAATATGGCGACTTTATTAAGAGGGTTCTCAAGGCTGGTCCTGTCAGCGCAGAAACCAGGGCAAGAGGCGCTCGTCTTACTGAATGGCTCACGTTGGGAGCCGGCGTCCCCGGATGTATGCACGGCGGTGGATCTCCTGACGGAGCGAAGTTGGTTGTAAGAGCATTTACACCTATTGATAAGTTTGTAGAGTATGCCAAGAGAGTTGCCGGGATTACTGAAGATGTACCCGAACCCGCCAAGAAAAAGTAATTTTTGAACGCAGTTGGAGGGTATAAAGTTTACGAGGGCCCCTCACCCTGTTATCAAAGGGGAGGGGACCCCCCCCCCGTGGGGGCTGCGCATTAGGGAGTTATAGATTTAATTTAATGTCTTTTCTTAAAATTATTAAATTTTGGGAGGGAATTATATGGCAATTTACCGTGAACACGGTAAGGAACAACCTTATATCCCAATGGGGATATTCAAACTGCGTCTTCCCTTTATCCATTGGAGATGGGAATGGCCGGAAGCCCTGCAGGGCATGATTCTTGTGGCAGTTGCGTTAGGTTCAATACCTGTGCACCAGGAAATCCTGGGAGTTCCCTTTGAAGTGGCAATAGTAATGGTTGCGTTAAACGGATTGCTTTACCTCCTGCACCCCTGTTTTGGCGACCCGGTATTCCCGGGCTGGATCACACCTGCGATACCACTAATCCTGGCCTGGTGTAAAGGATACACTGCCGGACCCGACCGGATTCATTCAATTATAGCTTTACAGCTTTCCATGGTGGTTGTGTTCCTGTTTATGGGTATAACGGGGCTGGCTAAGAAAATCGTATCATTCGTACCGGTTTCCATGCGTGCGGGGATCATCCTGGGCGCGGGGATCGCGGCCGTGGTAAGCGTCATTACCCCCAAAACAGGGCGGATGACCGGGCAGGAATTTACGATCCTAGCCGGAACCGCTATATGTATCCTGATCATGTTCTCCTGGCGGTTCTTTGTGGCAAAAGGAAAGAACGCTTTCTTAATGCAGCTTTCCAAATACGGCATGCTGCCGGGTATGATCGTTGCGGCTGTCATTGGTCCAATCATGGGCGAGATCCCGATCCCCACAATTGAAATGGGCATGATCGATGTTTCCCAGTTTGGAACCCTGATGAATTATACCATCTTTGGAGTAGGCTTTCCTCCGGCTAAGTACTTTATAGAAGCGCTGCCGCTGGTCTTTGCCTGCTATATCATAGCTTTCGGCGACTTCGTATTAGCTGAAGTAGTAACCAAGGAGGCCGACGTAGTACGGGATGACGAGTATATCGAGTTCAACCCCAACCGCTCCAACATCATCTCCGGTATCCGTAACCTGATCATGGGTGTTGTTGCTCCCTACGGACCTCTGTGCGGTCCGCTGTGGGCCGGCGGAACAATCGCCATTGCCGAGCGTTACAAGCACGGGCGTAAGGCTATGGACAGCATTTACGGCGGCGCGGGTTCCTTTACGCTGGCTATGTTTATCGCCGGTCTGTTCATGCCGGTAATTTCAGCGCTGAAGCCTGTTTTACCTGCGGGCCTGTCGCTGACCCTGATGGTTCAAGGTTTTGCCTGCGCCTACATTGCCATGGATATGGTCAAGACCAAGGAAGAGCGCGGCGTGGCCGGACTGATGGCGATGTTCCTGGCTGCCAAAGGCGCTGCCTGGGGTCTGGCCGCCGGGATACTCCTGCATCTGATTGTTGGTGTTAAGGACCAGGTTCCTGTTGCTCCTCCAAAAAAAGAAAAAGCAGCTGAAGCATAAGATAACAGTTATAAATTGCTGTAAATAAATAAGTGTGCAAAAATCCCGTTAGCGCTATTGCTAACGGGATTTTTTAGCATTTTACATTGCTGAATATGAATACATCCTATTTGCGTACGGTTGGCCTGAAATTATCTAGTACTCCTAGTACCACATGGGCTAGGCCAAAACCAGCAATCCCAGCTCCCACAGGTCCTCCCAGCAGGGCTCCGACGCCGGTTACCGCTGCGCCGACTCCTGTTACTATATAGCTGGTAGTATTTTTGCTCTTTCGCATAGATATCACCTCCCTAGGATTAGTATTGCAATTATTATGCATAAAATACTTGAGTTAACGAAAAGGCGAAAAGCGAAAAAAGCGAAAAGGTGCCAGGCACTTAATTTAATAACTTGTTGAAAATTAAAACAATTATTGCTAAAGTATGGATAGGAGGTGTTTGTCTTGGGAAGAAGACCCCGGCTTGAATATGAAGGAGCAGTATATCATGTAATTCAAAAGGGAAATAACAAGGAAAATATTTTTGAGGACGACATTCATAAAGAAATTATTATTAATAACGTTTTAAACTACGTTAAGCCAATGAAATACAGTATCTATGGTTATGTAATTATGAGTAATCATTATCATTTAATAATACAAACAACAGATATCCCGCTTCAGAAGATCATGCACCGGATAAACAATAATTATAGCAAGTACTACAACAGAAAAATGAACAGGACCGGACATGTCTTTGGTGACAGGTATAAGGCTATTCCGGTACTCGATGAGACTTATTTGTTAACCCTGATAAGATATGTTCACCAAAACCCTGTAAGGGCTAAAATATGCCGCACTGTTAAGGAGTATGGCTGGAACAGTGATTTTTTTTATAGGAATAACGTTAAGGGAAACCTGAATATTGATTTTGTTTTGAACATGCTTTCCGAAGACAGGGAAAAGGCAGTGACACTTTACGAGGGTTTTATGAGTACTTATGAGCAGGAAAACTATGATGAGAAAACTACGATTGGCGGTGCTCTGCAAAACCCTGTTCCTGAGGTATGCTCCCCGGAACGGGAGGAACTTGATGACATATTAAGGCAGACCGAAGTTAATATGGAGTACTTCAGATTAATTAAGGCAGGGTCAAGAAGAAGGGAATTAACCCCGTATAAAACTAAGTATGTTCAAAAGGCCTTCAAGTTAAATTACACCCTAAAAGAAATCGGAGATAATGTTAATATCTCCGATGCTGCAGTCTTTCGTTTGATAAACAGTAAAATAAATGAAAATTCAATAAGTTATTAAGTTAAGTGCCTGGCACCAGATTTGTTTGAGGGGGGTGCCGGTTTTTTTGGCCAATGTGCGGCAGTCTTCATATTCAGGCGCGATATTCATTATTTTATCACCGAGTTTGGAAATTTTGAGGCGGACAGGACCCCACGATGTTTCCACGGTTTCCCATGTACGGTTGAGCCTGGAACGCTGGACCTGGTGGATACGAACGCCTATTGTGGTCGTTTCTGAAAAGATGATATCCAGAAGGGGCTGTTGGTCGGGTAATGTACTGGTGATTGTTACCAGCGTGCCCGGCCTGTTTTTTTTCATGAAAACCGGGGTCAGGTAGACATCGGCAGCGCCAGCCGCAAAGAGTTTGTCCATCAGGTAGGAGTACATTTCAGGATTCATGTCGTCAATGGTTGTCTCAATAATTGTGGATGAATCGGTTCTTTTACGGTCTTCCAGCAAATATCCGGTATACAGGCGCAGGACATTGGGGATTTGTAAATCCCAGGTTCCTGCCCCATATGAAATGGTTTCAGCTTCGAGGGGAGGAAGTGGTGTAAACTCCTGGGCCAGAGAGGTAATAATTGCTGCCCCGGTTGGCGTCAGCAGTTCACCCCGGATATCCGTGCTGTAAAAGGATGCTCCTTTTAGGAGTTCAGCAGTAGCGGGAGCAGGTATAGGCAGCAGGCCATGAGCGCAGTTAACCAGGCCGCTGCCTACATGAAGCGGAGAGGCATAGACCTTTTGGATACCAAGATAATCAATACAGTAAGAAGCGCCCACCAGATCGATGATGGTATCTACGGCGCCAACTTCATGGAAATGAACTTCCTGCAGACTGCAGCGGTGTACCCGCGCTTCGGCTTCCCCCAGTCGACGGAGAATTTGCAGCGATAAAGATTTAACCTTTGGGGAAAGCGAACTTTCCGAGATTAGAGAGTAAATTTCATCATAGTTACGGTGCCTGTCATGGTGCGCTGTGGGAACCACATTAAAATAACATGCGTCAATGCCCGCTTTTTTAACACGTTCTGAAATCAGTTGATATTCTCCGGTTAAATTTAACTTATCAAGTTCGCTGATAATTCCCTTCAGCGGGACACCGGCATCCAAAAAGGCGCCGATGACCATATTGCCGCTGGCTCCGGAGAAGCAGTCGAAATAAGCTGTTTTCATCTTTTATTCCACCTCGTCATCCCTGTCTTCGTTGATAAGGGCGGCCAAACGTCCGGCTCCGAAGCCGTTGTCGATATTAACCACTCCGACTCCTGCGGCACAACTGTTAAGCATGCTCAGCAGGGCAGAAAGGCCGTGAAAATTGGCGCCGTACCCCACACTTGTAGGGACGGCCACTACCGGACGGGCGACCAGGCCGCCCACTACACTGGCCAGGGCTCCTTCCATTCCGGCAACTACGATCAGGACGTTGGCCTTTCTCAGCTTATCGTTGTGAGCCAGCAGACGGTGAATACCGGCCACGCCTACGTCATAGAGGCGTTCTACACGGTTGCCCATTATTTCCGCGGTCAGAACAGCCTCTTCTGCCACCGGCAGGTCCGCTGTACCTGCGCTTACCACCAGGATGGTGCCGCGGTTCATCTTGACGGGGCGGCGGTTTACGACAACCATCCTGGCGAGGCTATAATACTGTGCATCATCCGTAATTTCACGGATAACCCGGTACATTTCGTTATCGGCCCTAGAAACCAGGATATTATGGCTTTGCCCCGCGAGGCAGGCAACAATTTCTTTAACTTGCTGGGGTGTTTTGCCCGGGCAATAAATAACTTCCGGGAATTTCTGGCGCAGCTCGCGGTGGGTATCGATCTTGGCATGGCCCAGGTCCTTAAAGGGCAAATCTTTCAAAGCCTCCAGGCCTTCTTCAACGCTGGTTTTACCCTGCCGGATGTCTGTAAGCAGCATTTTAAGCTGTTCTTGCATCTGGTGCTCACTCCATTTTATAAGTTTTCGTTCATACTGCCCTGCCGGTAACCCAGCAGGTCCAAGGCGATGTAGGTATAGCCAAGAGTTTTCATTTCGCGGTAAATCGAACTGGCAACAGAGGGTTTGATAATGAGAGAGAAATCCTCCGGGGGTAGTTCCAGACGCGCGATGCTGCCGTGGTCACGCACCCGGGCTTGTTCGTGTCCAAGCAGCGATGTAAGGAAAGCCTCCGCCTTGTTTATTCTTTCCAGGGCTTCCCTGGTTATGGGCAGACCATAGGGAATCCGGGTGGCCAGGCAGGGTTGGGCAGGCTTGTCCCACGACGGGAGGCCAATTTCTTTAGCCAGGGTCCGTATCTCTTTTTTGGTAAGTCCTGCTTCCTGAAGCGGACTTTTTATTCCCAGTTCCCGTACTGCCTGCATGCCAGGCCTATAGTCGCTTATATCATCAAAGTTGGAACCCTCAACAACCCACTGCAGGTTGTGCCTGATGGCCAGTTCTTTTAAAAGAAGGAAACGGTGCTTTTTACAGTAATAACAGCGTTCCGGGGAGTTTTTTATAAATTCCGGATTTTCCAAATCGCCCGCCGGCACGAGCAAATGCCGTGCACCCAGCTTTTGCGCAAAAGTCCGGGCTCCTGTGATTTCCTTTTCTGTCATAATCTCCGAGACTGCAGTTACCGCCAGTACATTGCTGCCCAGAACCCTATGTGATACAGCCAGCAGCAGGGAGCTGTCAACTCCGCCTGAATAAGCTACCAGCACACTTTTGAGATTTTGCAGGCTGCGTTCCAATAATATAAGTTTATTCATGTAGATACCCCGTAAAAAACCATGAAAGAAGAACCTGTAATGCCAGGACTGCCTTCATGGTCATATTTCGTAATGCAATTCTTTCTTAAGTATGCTTGAACCTTCATGGTTCTAAGATTTAATATAGCATCGGTCGGTAGAGATGTCAATCCAATTACTCTTTTGTACCCAACCGGGTGATGTGCGCCTGGACTTCCACATCTACGGGTACGGTCGGAAAGGTTTCTTCCCAGTTGAGAGAATTATAGACTGCAGGATAACTGTTTTTTAAAGCCTGGTTAAAACCGAGATAATCGGTCCGGAATTCCTGCTGAGCTTTCTCTACGGCCCAGCGGATCTCAGCATTTATTTTTTGTGCTGCTGCCGTTTCTATTTTTTCCAGATATTCGCGGGTAATCCCGCTGCTTGGTTCTTCACTTATTCCAGAAAGAATACCATCAGTTTTGACCGTTACCAGAAAGTGGGGTCGCCCGCCCCGGAGCGAAGTTATAATTCTGCTGGTGGCTCTTGTTGCTTCATAAAAGACCAGCATTTCTTCATTCTCAACGGATACGGAGGTCTGATCCATTCTACCCGTTATCCAGTTTGTGCTTCTGGCCTCATATGGATTAAGCCAGCCCGCCAGTTTCCAGTCTTTTAACACTGCAGCCCCAATTTTTTGTATCCATCGGTTATTGCTGAGGTGAAGGCGTGTGCAGTATGCCGTGCCGCTGCAGCTTTTTAATTGCACCAGTAAATCATTGAAGCTGATGGTGCTGTGAAAACCGTAGGCAGGGTCGCGCTCGCCTATTTTGGTAAAAATTTCTGCGGTATTTCCTTCAGTAGGAGCCGGGGCTTCCATTACGTCCTCGGCTCGGCTCCCCTGGACAAAAGCGATACGAAAGCGGCTGGCAATCTTAGGTGATCTTTGCAGGGTATCAATTACTTCTTTAATCCCCTGCCGCGCATATTCTTCGCCGATGACCAGAGAACGCAGGTGGACCAGCGAAATCCGCCCGGCAATCTGGGACTGGGCCAGTTTAAGGGCTTCATCCAGGCTGCTCGCACTTTGATGGAGGATTATACTGTGTTTATCCTTATTCATTTTATAAAGGCGCGGATTGAAGACTTCCATAGTCAGGTGCAGCCTTTGAGGGGGGCTCAAAGGGGGAGAACCGGGCTGTTCTTTTTTTTCATCCTCCTCAACAGTATCGATGCCAAGTGAGATGACAAAAGCATGTTTTTCAAGGCCGATCATATCCCAGCATCCGGCAACCCAAAAAGGCATGAAGAAAAGAACAAGGAGAGAAAGCAATAATTTTTTCAAACGTGTTCATCTCCTTTTTGTTTGCGCGTAACCGCCAGTCCGTATGACACCAGGGGCAGGAGGTAGACTACCAGCAGTGTGAGAAATCGCAGGGGCAAACTAAGAGACCGGGCCCATAGAATATTAGGTATGAGGTAAACGGCGGGAATAGCGAGAAGTCCCGTCGTCCAGTAGACCGGTTTGGGGTTTTCCAGATGGACAAGCTGTAAAATGCCGTAACCGGCCAGGTATACAGCCAGGCCCATGCTTGTAAATACGCCGAGCAACCAGGGCAGGGTGAGGAAAGGTTCAAAGCGTTCCACCGGCCAGCCGGGCACCTGCAGGGTGCTCAGCATATCGGAGCTTGGATAAAGCAGATTAAGCACACCGTCATATCCCAGGTTACCCAGTACTACGGAAATCTGGAGCAGGGCCAGAATATGAATAAGGCTTAGTCCTGCCATTGCGGGAAAGAGTGTTTTTTGAGGGTTTTGTGTGAAGGGAATAGCGAACAACACGACTTCGAGGCCCTGGAGCATAGACAGGTATAAAAGGGAGCCTTTAAGCACCGGCCGGATACCGTGGGCCAAAACGGGAATCAAATAAGAAATCCTCATGTTGCTGAGTGCCAGCACCAAGGCGATAAACAAAGAAAGAAAAAAGAAGGGGAACATGAATTCAAAAAAACGCACCAGCGGGACAAGCCCGCCGCCGGCCAGCAGTACAGCCCCTATTATTAAGAAGAGGATAACAACAAGAAGGGGTGTTTTCTGGAGGAAAAAAATCATATTAATCTCGGCAGAATGCCAGAGTGTTCTGACCAGCCAGAGCAGTTCGTATCCTATAAAAACAGTAATTATGGCATAAGTAAGAGGGCGTCCCCACAAACGCGGCGCGTATTCCAGAATTGTACAGCGCGAAAAGCGTTGGGCCAGGCGGACGGTTATATAAAGAAAGAAATAAGATACCGGTGCGGCCAGGATGACGGAGAGCCAGGCGTCCCGGCCCGCTGTTTTGATTATCTCACTGCCGCCGGTATACAGTTCAATTTCCATAACGGAAAGCAGAATGAGCGCCACAAGGCAGGCAGGATAAATTACATCACCGGGGGTCTTTTTCAAGAGGCACACCTTCTTTTCTATCGATGGTTTTTTCAAAACGGTCCTGGTCCTGGCTGTGATAGCTTTTCAGGCGGGGCAGGGCCCAGGCAGGCAGGCGAAAAAAGATCCTGCCCCAGTCACGGTAAACCGCAGGGGCCAGGGGTGTCATAAAGGGGATTCCGAAGGATTTGAGGTTTACCGCATGTATGCCGGTGTAAAAAAAGGCCATAGCCACACCAAAGATACCCAGGAAGGAAGCCAGTATCATAAAGAAAAACTGGAGTTCGCGGATAGAAATCCTCAGCTCATTATCAGGAATAACTGAAGAACAGATGGTTCCAAACAAGATGATAATTACCATAGTGTAACTGATGAGCGAAAAGGCTGCTGCCAGGATAATAACTGCAATCGAGATGATACCGATGATGAGGGCGCCGGTTTTGTGAAGCCGAAGAAAGGCTTCGCGTCCAATTTCCATAATACTCACCACTAAAAAAGCTTCCAGCGGGACAGGAAAAGGGGTCCCCTCCCGGGATACGGCAATGAGAAAAGCCAGACTGGTGGGAATGAAATCCGGGTTGTAGGCGGTCAGGGCAATATAGAAAGAAGGGACAAACGTGGCCAGGAAAACAGCAGTCATTCGGATAAAGCGGATGATGCTGGCAGAGACCGACCAACCGGTGTAATAATCATCGGGGACATCCAGCAAGTCGAAAAAAGTTACAGGGACCAGCAGCGCAACAGGCGATGTTTCCTGCAGTATGGCCACTCTTCCCTGGCAGAGTCCTGCTGTGACCACATCGGGCCTTTCCGCAAATTCAGCCTGTGGAAACGGGCTTAACCAGGAATCGTTAATATACTGGTAAAGATCTGTGCTGTCCAGGACGATATCGGCAGTGACGGCTTCTACCCGCCGGATGACGGTATTTACTATTTCCGTAGGGGCCAGGTCTTCGATGTAGAGGATATACACTGCGCTCTTTGAACGGGTCCCCACCGTTGTTTTGCGAAGCCGCAGGCGTTTATCACCCAGTCTCCTGCGGATAAGAAAAAGATTGGTCCGGACGTTTTCCACAAACCCGTCTTTGGGTCCTGAAAAAATTCGCTGGTGGTCAGGCTGTATCGTTTCCCTTTCGATGCTAAGAGGCACAGGAAATAACAGGCATGTATCGCAGCCTTCCAAAAACAAAACGGAGTAACCGCAAGTCAATTTCTCCAGTACATATGTTAAGTTTTGACTCGTTTCTTCACCGAGGATATCCAATGACGGCAAGCCGTTTTCCGCGGCCTGGAGATAATTTATGTATTTCTGCAATACTTCCTGGTCGGTCATACTATCCAGGCAGGCCAAGCCGTAATATTGTTTTCCCCGCTCAAAACACATCGTCCTAATTTCCTCGCTCTGCCCGAGCAGGGCAGAGAGGGCCTGGAGGTTTTCGGCGACATGCGCAGAGACACCATGGTCTTGCTTCAGAATAGTCATAGCATTCTCCTCGTCCATCTATCTATAACTATAATTTGTCATTTTAAAATATTTATTATGACAGCAGGCGTGTAAGGTGGTTTGATGTTATAAAAATGTTATAAAATGGAACAAGATGATATAATATTATCCGTATACCCGTAAAGGAGGCAGGGATGTTATGTTTTTGCGTCTGGGAGTAATAATAGCCCTGGTGGCGTTTATTAATACTGTAGATACCCTGGCATATGGAGCGCGGCTGGCCGGGGTGAGGACACGCAGCCCTTCTGTCGCGGTGTCTCTTTTTAATATTGTGGCGCTGGCTTCGCGTACCGCCAATCTTATCCAGTTGCCCCTGGTGGCCAGCATAGTTGATAAACACCTGCAGGCAGGTGAAGGCGGGGCACTGCTTGGTATATTTCGGATTATCCTGCTCTCCAGCACACTGGGGGTATTAATAGGAATACTGTTTATTCCACTGGCAGTACGTATGTTTACCTGGGGAATTATTAAGATGGAAGAGACCCAATCCGTTCCGGTAGTTATTTTCGGTTTCCTGCGACCGGAGAACATTAAAAAAGCCGTTCATATTCCGCTCCCGGGATTAAGGCACCTCAGGATATTGGAGTGGCAAAACCTGCCGCGCACATTTATCTTTTCAAATCCCATTTTGGTTTCCATCTATTCGGTGGGAGTCCTGGCCGCTATTTATGCCGGTTATCTGATACCTGAGTACAGGCTTACCGCCAGCCAGCTTTCCGGTATAATCAACGGAGTTGCGACAATCCTGCTGGTTACTATTGTAGACCCGGTATCTGCCCTTATACTTGACGATACGCTCAAGGGAAAAAGAAGCGAAGGTCAGTTGAAAGCAGCAATTGGCTTTTTGGCCGCCGGAAGGCTTGCCGGGACACTGATTGCCCAGGCCCTGCTGCTCCCGGCAGCACATTTAATCGCTTTTGTTACACGCATAATTGTCTAATTGTCTAGTGGAATACATCATAATTGTCAAATACAGCCCAAGTGGCATGTACGGTGCTCTTGAGATCTTATATTACCTAGTATTTTAGTATAGGTGAAAACAATTAATATATATACATCTTGTAATATGTCCTTGCTATTCTGGTAAACCTAATAGCGAGGTGAGAACATGAATAAAAAACTTATAGCTGTGACGTCAATAATCGTAATCGGACTGGCAGCCCTGCTTTTTTATTATAGTGATTATGAATTAAGGCTGGTCCCCAACAGGCCTTACCTGAGACCGGACCCCGCTCAGCCTTCTCCCCGCGAAACGACAGAAAAGTTTGAGCTGTCGGGTGGCTCGGAACGCGATAACAGAGGTTTCCCCCAGCGGAAAATTGTAGACCTTGCTTCTTTGTTCCCGGATATTTTTTTCCGGGAAGGATCTCCCAAAGTGAAAAAAGTTGCCCTAACTTTTGATGACGGGCCTGATTCAGTATATACTCCCCAGATACTTGACATCCTGAAGGAACACAATGTCAAGGGCACTTTTTTCCTGATCGGCAACAGGGCGGAACTGTTTGCCGATGTGGTAAAAAGGATGGTGAGGGAAGGGCATGTTGTGGGGAACCATTCCATGAGCCACGCTAATATTGTCAAGTTGGACAAACAAAAGACCAGGCAGGAAATCCTGCAGGCTGAAGAAGCGCTGCTGGCTTTGACCGGGTATAGGACAGCACTTTTCCGTTCGCCCTATGGCTCCCTTGACGAATCGAAGGTCAGGGACATAGCCGGTCTGGGATATAAGATTATCGCCTGGAACGTGGATTCGCTCGACTGGAAGAGTCTGACGGCGGAACAAGTAAAATACAACATATTGGAAAACGCCAAAGAGGGAAGTATCATCCTGCAGCACTCTTCCGGGAGTAAAGAGGAAAATCTTACCGGTTCCGTGGCAGCTTTAAGAGAGGTAATCAGGATATTAAAAAAAGAAGGATACCAGTTTGTTACTATCCCGCAGTTGCTGAACATTAAGTACAAGAAATAAATAAAAAGCAAATTAAGAAATATATTAAGAAATAAAGCAGGATCTGAAGTTTAGTTGTATTTGAAGGGGTAAAAGGGAGCTAATATTTACCCCTTGTTTTTGTGGCTTTTTTTACTTTACTTTTGTGTTTTCTCTTTATTTTTTTTGTGTCAGTTGGAGGGACCCCATAATTATGCTACAATGAAAAATGTCATATCTTAAAAAAGGAGCAGGGTTAATGTATATCAGCACCAGAGATAATTATGATAAAGTATCTGCATCAATGGCTATCAAGATGGGGATGGTCCCGACGGGAGGCCTTTTTGTCCCGGAAAAAACACCGGCTCTTTCATGGCAAGAGTTGATAGCGATGCAGGGGGCTTCTTATCAGGAAGTGGCAGAAAGAATACTGTCTCTTTACCTGGAGGATTTTACCCGCGAAGAAATCGAAGATAGTGTGTCCAAAGCCTATAACACCGTACAGTTTAATCATAAAGACATAGCTCCGCTGCATAAAATAAATGACCATTGTTTTATCCTGGAACTATGGCACGGGCCAACGGCGGCCTTCAAGGACATGGCTCTCCAGGTAATGCCCCACCTACTGTTCCACGCCTTGAAAAAAACCAAATCCGAAAAGGAAACCGTTATCCTGGTAGCGACGTCCGGCGATACGGGCAAAGCTGCCCTGGAAGGTTTTAAGAACGTTCCGGGAATTAAGATAATTGTTTTCTTCCCTTATCAGGGAGTCAGTAAGGTCCAGGAACTTCAGATGACTACCACTGACGGTGATAATACTTATGTGGTCGCGGTAAAAGGCAACTTTGACGACTGCCAGAGCGCGGTCAAGGAAATCTTCGGCGATACCTCCTTCAAAGAGGAACTGGACCGGAAAGGTTATGAGCTCTCCTCCGCCAATTCCATTAACTGGGGACGGCTTGCGCCCCAAATCATATACTACGTATATTCTTACCTGCAGCTGCTGGAGCAAAAGGAGATCACTGCCGGGGAAAAGATTAATTTTGTTGTTCCCACCGGTAATTTCGGTAATATCCTGGCCGGTTGGTATGCATGGAAAATGGGCTTGCCGGTCCATAAACTGATTTGCGCTTCCAATGAAAACAAGGTCCTTACCGACTTTTTCAATACAGGCGTTTATGACCGCAACCGTCAATTTTTACAGACGAGAAGCCCGTCCATGGATATTCTGATTTCCAGCAACCTGGAGAGGTTCCTTTTTGAGATGACCAATCATGACGGCGGCAAGATATCCGGCTGGATGAAGGATTTGAACGCCAAAGGCCTGTTTGATGTTGACAAAGAGACAATGACAGCCATAAACAACATACTGGTCGCCGGTTATGCCACGGAAGCGGAGACACTGGAAACCATCAAAACAGTATTTGAAAAGACGGGTTACACCCTGGATACACATACGGCTGTAGGGATGAAAGTATACGAAAAATATGTGGCCCTAAGTAAAGACCGGACACTTACGGTTCTGGATGCGACTGCAAGTCCCTTTAAATTCAATGCCAGTGTCCTGGAGGCTATTAAAGGTCCGGCCGTCGTGCGCGAAAAGGATGAATTCCAGATCCTTCACGAGTTGGAAAGGACCACGGGACAGCCCATCCACCTGGCCCTGCAGGACCTTGATAAAAGGGCGGTCCTGCACGATAGGATTTGTGAGAAGACAGGGATAAAAAGGGAAGTCGAAGAAATCCTCGGCGTATAAATTTAAATTAAAAAGAACAGGCAGTCTTTAAAGGAATATAAAGACTGCCTGTTTTTATGGTAAAAACTAAAATTAATTAAGAAATACAACAAAAATACTTAAAATGTTTAATCATATGACATTATATTTTGGGTTATGCAATCATTTGTTTACTAAACCTGTTACCCTGGCCTTGCCTTTGTACACGGCTATTTTGGCGTAGATATTGCCTTTTGTGATTTGCTCTTCAATTTCTTTTCCTGTGCCCTCGGGTATGAAATACTGTTCAATTCCCCAACTTGTATTAAGCTGCCAGAAGTATTCCGTCTTTGTCTTTTCTGTTCTTAATCTCGTTTCCACGGGCGAGAGTGAAACGGGAGCCTGGTAGAGATACTGTACTTTGCCCTGCAGGTAGATCTTATCCCGCACTAGTGATGGATCCAAAGTGAGGAATTGAGGGGCACAGGTGTCACCATCCTGAATAAGCGCAAGATAGATCCGGTCCTGAGGACGGACCAGCATGGGGTCAAAATCATGTTCCACTTTAGATAGGTCCAGCCTGCTGATGGCATAGTCCAGGCGGACATAGTCACCCTGGAAGAGGCTGTGGGGGTCAACGGGTTCTACTTTGAGGGTAATCTGCTCTCCCCACAGGATTATAAGATAGCTGTTTAAGACCATTACTGCCAGGACGGTAATTTGAAACAAAAGCAGCAGAATCAGGAACAGTGTTTTATTTCTATAATTCAGTTTGTTTAGCATCTCATTCACCTCGTTCCATCGATTTCAAAAGGTCCCGGCGTTTATACTCGAGCAGAAAACTGCCCATCAAAAGCAGGATGCCGCCCGACATAAAGAAGACAGAGCGCGGCATCAGGGCGAAGAAAAAATCGAAATATTTCATAACCACGGCTGCCGCGAACATAACCATACTCAGATTAAAAATAAAGGGGCGTTTTAACTGGTAACCGTAATAAATTGAGAGCAGGGCGAAAACAAAGAGGAGCAGGTTATTTATGATCAGCAGGAATGAACTGTCGTAAAGGGATGGTAAAAAAAGATAAAGACAAAGGTAGAGCAGGACAAGGGGCAGGTCAGGCAGGCCGACTGTTTTTTCTTTCATTTTCAAGGCGAGGATTACAAGAACAGAGACCGCCACAAAGTAAGGAAACAGGTGCAGGGATGTAAGATAAGAGAAGCCTTTCAGGAAATCGTTAAAAGTAAATGGCGACAGGCCAATAAAGAGTCCTGCCAGAGACAGGCCCAACAGGAAGTTACCGGCAAAAAAGGGCTTTTCTTTGAGCTGTTGAACCAGGAGGTAGAGTATCAGACTGAACAGGAGCAGGCTGACAATTCCAAGCTGAAAACTATGGTTAACTCCGGCAAGCTTTACTCCCAGTGGGACAAACCAGACATATGACGCTATCATTGTTATGGTAAAGTTGAACCAGTCTTTTTTTCGGATAGCCAGGGGAAGAATAGTACTGCCCAGAAGGAGCGGGAAGACAAGGTAAGGCCAGCCCAGGGGATAATGTCCGGTCAAAAACCAGGCGACCAGGTTGACCAGAGCAAGGGTCAGGTTTAGTGAAGAATTAAACAGATAGGCTATAGGGATAACTCCCAGGTACCACAAGAAAAAGCCGGTTCCCGCTTCTGCCGGGAGATGGAAAATCTGGGCGATAAGCCAGATAGAAGAACCATACAGTATGGAACCTAGGCAAATAAGGGCATATCCTACTTTGGGATAAGTCCCTTTGATATAACGCAGGTAATAGCCGGCGACGTAAGACAGGGTGAAAGAAAGGACCACAACCGCCACCTTGAGTGTACGCGGCATGGCATCCCAGTTGGCGGCAAAAAAGAGGATAACGCCGATGCCTAAGAGAATACTGCCCAAGACGGCCAGGGTTTGGGTCATACTCTTTTTGGCAACCGGATAGCGCTGACGCAGTATGGCTTCTGTTTCCGGTGAAATCAGCCCTTCCATCAGCCATTGTTTCATTTCGCGGTGCAGGTCGTTGTTAAAAGACATGACACACCTCCTTAGATGAGTTACCATAAATATAACAAATATTAAACCTATATTAAACCTAAAAGTAAGCAGTACAATATAAACAGTACGATATAAACAGTACAATATGACTGGTAAGTCGTATTCGTCAATCTTGAATTTTATTTACAGTTAAGGAACTTTCTGCATCCGTTTTCGTCTGAAATTTGATGGGGGTGTTTATTTGTCTGTGTTTATAGAAATAAAAGGGCTTACCAAAAAGTACAAAGTAGGCCAGGAAATTATTACCGCTTTAGACGGCGTGGACCTTACCGTTTGCCAGGGCGAATTCCTTTGTATCCTGGGAACTTCGGGTTCCGGCAAGACGACATTGCTACATATCATGGCAGGATTGGAGCGTCCCACCAAGGGTGAAGTGGTGATAAAAGGGATGGCTTTATCCAAACTTAAAGAAAAAAAAATGGCCCTTTTCAGACGAAAATACATGGGCTTTATCTTTCAGTCCTATCATCTTTTGCCGGCCTTGACTGCTGTTGAAAACGTATCCTTACCCCTGATATTCGACGGAGTCGACAGCAAGGAAAGAATGAGGCGGGCCAGGGATATGCTGGTCCAGGTCGGGTTGCAGGATCGCCTGAAGAATAAACCTACCGAGATGAGCGGAGGGCAGCAGCAGCGAGTTTGTATTGCCAGAGCCCTGATTAATAATCCCAAAATACTTTTTGCCGATGAACCTACCGGCAACCTGGATACCAGGACATCACGCGAGATCATGACAATACTGTCGGAAAAAGTGAAGGAAACGGGCGTTACTTTAATCATGGTTACACATGACCTGGAGATTGCCGGTTTTGCCGACAGGGTCATTCATATGGTCGATGGCCAAATCACCGAAGAAAAGAAAAGGGGAGTAATCGGATGAGAAGAAAGAATGTTGAAAGAATTCTTATACTGTGGGGGTTAGTCCTTACTTTGCTGTTAATTCCAGGCCTTACAGCCGAAAGATTAACAGCAGGGGCCGCAACTATCGAAATTGACACCATCGACCCTGTGTTGATCATGGAAAAAACCAGTATGGAACAGGCTGTAGCAGGCGGAGAGTTTACCCTGGGACTTTCCATTCGCAACATCAGCAGCAACCCGGGACTTGACTTAAGCCTGTCCTGTAAGATCAAAGGCGAGGAAACCCTGGAGCCGTTTGCTTTGAAACCAAATCAGACTACCACCATAGATAAAATAGAGGCCAAGGAGACCAGGACGGTACAGCTTGCCTTTACAGTTGATGCGTCAGCCCAGAATAAGGATTACGAAATCATGATCAGTCTTGACGGCAAGAATGCAGAATTCAAGGAAACTGTTCACGTCAGTACATCAGTTAATGTTCCTGTTACTTACGATCTGACCAAACCAGTCCTGTTGGTCCAGTCAGCTTCAGTCAGCCCTGATAATCCCGACCTTATTGAAGGGTTTGAAGCTCATCTGAAAATCCAAAACCTGAGCAAGACTACGGACGCCCGTAATATTGTGCTGCTGTTGGACGGTAACGACAACTTTGAAGTAATGGATATCTCTAACAGGAAAAACATACTCAAGCTCGACAAAGGCGAAGACAAGGTTGTCACCTATAAACTGCGGGCTAAGGATACCCGCAGCGGAAATGCGGTGAAGCTGAAAATCAGTTTTGACTACCTGGGAAGTGAAGCGGAGAGCGTGGAGGAGAGCATCAATCTGCCGCTGCCCCGGGAGGATGTAGGCGTGGGCGCCACTCCCTGGGTCATAGTCAATAAGTATACGTTGTCAGCGGAGCGGGTTTTAGCCGGCAATACCGTCACTCTCAAGCTCTTTATTGAAAATACCAATATGCGTCCGGTGAAAAACGTCAAGATATCGCTGGGTGTTATTAAAATTGAGGAGACAACGGGAGGAACAAGCAGCACCACGACGGGCGGAACGGTATTTTCTCCTGTCAACAGCAGCAACAGTTTCTATCTTGACTATATTCCCGGCAAGACCGTAATTGAAAAGGATATCGACCTCTATGTCGACCCCAATGCGGCAGCCAAGACTTATATCGTTCCGGTAGAGATAAAGTATGAGGATCGCAGCGGTAAGACTTTGGAATGCGAGGAACTGGTCAATATCCCCGTTACGCAGGAATGCAAGTTAAATGTGCTCTCCGTACAGGTGCCGCCTGTTGGTTTTGTCGGGCAGCCTGTCCAGGTTATGGCGGAATTCGTCAATATTGGTAAGGTAGCTCTTGGCAATTTCATGGTAACGCTGGAAGGAGATTTTCAAAAAGAAAACGGCACTTATTATATAGGTAATCTCGATATCGGATACAATGATTTCTTTCAGGGAGCGGTGATACCCTTAAATGAAGGCAAGCTGGAAGGGAATCTGGTGTTTTCATATATTGATAACAATAACAAGGATGTCAGGGTTGAGAAACCTTTTACCATTGAGGTGCAAAACGCCCCAGCCCCGCCTGCCGGGCCGGAAGGAGAGATCATGCGACCGGGGGCTCCGGGGATGATTACACCGGGGAAGCAAGCCCCCAAAGGAGGATTTTTAACTTCACTGAAAAACAACTGGTTCAACGGCTTGCTGGGGCTTGTCATCCTGCTGGAGGGAGTGTATATCTGGCGGCTTCGGAAAAAGAGAGACAGTGAGGAATTCTTTAATGAATAAGCTTGATATAGTACGGTTAGCCCAAAAAAACTTAATGCGCAGGAAAATAAGGACTATCCTTACAACACTTGGTGTGATTATCGGCACCACATCCATTGTGGTTATGTTGTCACTGGGGATTGGTCTCAACGAATTCCAGCGCAAAAACATGGAGCGCTGGGGCAGCCTGACCATGATCCGGGTCCAGCAGGGGATGGTTTTTGACCAGGAGGGGAAACCGTTAAGGGAAGGGAAGCAGTTAAATGATGACGCTGTTGCGGAACTCAGGTCGCTGGAGGGTGTGCTGGCGGTATCGCCTGCCTATGATTTTGGTGGGGAAGCTACGCTTGGCCGAAAAAGAGGTCATATCCAACTAATCGGGATCGAGCCGGGGGTTATGCCACAGTTGGAATTCAACCCTGCACAGGGTCGACTGCTGCAGGAAGGCGACCGCAATGTCATGGTGGTCGGAAGCGAAGTTATCAACCAGTTTAGGGATGAGTCTTTTATCCGGCGTATGGAAAAAGGTATGATGGGCGGTTATGATCTTCGTTATGAAAGACAAGATCCCGGGGAAATGATGGACCAGCGGGTATCCATGATACTCTACGGCAATAATCGTGAAACCAAAAAAATATTTGGATTTACTGTTGTAGGTATCCTGGAAGGAGAGCGAAACGAGCATTCATACCAAACCTATGTGCCGCTGGAGGATATCAAAAGAATGCGTAAGTCCATTTCAGGAGGCAATCAATCTCCGGGCGGGGTCATGGTCGTGCGCGAGATGTCCGCAAAAGCAGGGGCAACTGTGAGGACGGCGTCAAGCAGGAGGAACGCCCCCGCGTATAATCCCGATGATTACAACTATATCCTGGTAAGGACGGCTGATGTTGAAGAGACCCGCAGGGTTTCCGCAACAATTAAGGAACTGGGGTACAACAGCTGGTCTATGGTCGACAACCTGGAAGGCATAGAGAAGACTTCGCGGACCATTCAGGCTATCCTGGGAGGAATTGGAGGGATTAGCCTGTTAGTCGCCGCGCTGGGTATAACAAATACTATGATCATGTCAATTTACGAGCGCACCAAAGAAATAGGCATTATGAAAGTAATTGGGGCCACTTTTTCCGACATTCATGCCATGTTTCTTACTGAGGCCGGGTTAATCGGATTTTTCGGAGGGTTTTTAGGGATAGGATTTAGTTTCATTGTTTCATATATAGTCAACCGGTTAAGCCAGGGAGTATTCGGCGGAGGGATGCCCGGAGAGGAAATGGCCAGTATTTCCCTGATACCGCCGTGGCTGGCTCTTTTTGCCGTGCTGTTTTCTATTTTGATAGGACTGATTGCAGGGCTGTATCCGGCCCACCGCGCTGTCCGTCTTAGCCCTATCAACGCCATACGAAACGAATAGAATGTGTTAAGTAAATAAACCTGCAGAATCATTTTAATGATGCTGCAGGTTTATTACGCAGTTTAGTTTTTTATTTTTATGGTTTTATTTTGTGTAACGGTTGGCAAAACTGCTGGCGGCGGTTGCGAAAGGCTTAATTTTAACATCAAAACCCAGACCGCTTACCCGGGTAACCATTTCTTTAATCAGTTCTTTTGTCGGGCCGGCTGTCCCGATATCAAGATGAATCTCCAGATCCAGGTGATGGCTGTAACCATGGGATATTAAAGCATCATAAATCATATCAATACAGTCGGGAGTAAACATATAGGCAATTTCCTGGGTGAAAGCTGTTTCCAGGCTGATCTTCTCCCTCAGCGATTTGATATTCCTTGGTATGACAACTTCTCTCACAAAACCAACGGCTCCTTTGCCGACACGATGAACAAGTATACCGGTAACAAAATGGGACTTAGTCCTTACCTGCGAGTCTGTGCCAATGGCAATGCGGTAAGAAGCCCCCGGATCATCCTGAATGAATTGGAGAATACGTAAAAACATCTCCTGAAAGGTCAGGTTCTCCTGCCATGTGTTGCGGAAAGTGTAGGGCGAGTCCAAGTGTTTTGCGGTCTGAATAGTATCACCTTCTTACAGTATAGGTCTATTATAACATATTATTTTTACTATCCCTTTTATAATAGTATATTCATCTTTTATCCATGCTAAAAGATATTATTTTTTCCAGTGAGGGAAAAAAGAGATATGTCATGATTAGTCCTAAACATGGTACAATGAATAAAAGTACATCTTCCACTATGAGTGCAAGTTGTTAGATGGATGGTTAAGGGGTTATGTGATTATGACGCTTAAGATAAATTCCGGCACTGTGGTTTCGGTACGGGGAAGCGTGGTCGACGCCCGTTTCCCGGAGCGCGTTCCGCCTTTGTTAAACAAGCTGGTGACGGGTGAAAGAGATAATATTGTTATCGAAGTAATGGCTCACCTCAGTTCCGATCTGGTCAGAGGAATTGCTCTAAACAGCACCCGTGGATTGGCCAGGGGTTCCCTGATTGTGGATACCGGTAAAAAACTGGAAGTGCCGGTAGGAGAGAATGTACTGGGACGAGTCTTTAACGTTTTTGGCGATACGATTGACGGCCAAGAGGAACCTGCGGGCAGCGAATGGCGCGCTCTCCACAGGGAACCGGTTCCCCTGTCGCAGAGGGCTACCCGTTCGGAAATCTTTGAGACCGGGATCAAGGCAATTGATGTGCTGGCGCCCCTCGAACGCGGAGGTAAGGCAGGACTGTTCGGCGGGGCCGGCGTGGGCAAAACCGTACTGATTACTGAACTGATCAACAATACGGTAGGAAAATATAAAGGAGTCAGTATTTTTTGCGGGATAGGGGAGAGGTCGCGGGAAGCGGAAGAGCTTTACCGCGAGATGAAGGATGCCGGTGTTCTCGATAAAACGGTAATGGTCTTCGGACAGATGAACGAACCGCCCGGGGCCCGTTTCCGGGTGGGGCATGCCGCGCTTACCATGGCGGAATATTTTCGGGATGACAATAGACAGGATGTCCTGCTTTTGATAGACAATATTTTTCGTTTTATTCAAGCAGGATCGGAAGTATCGGGTCTGATGGGAAAACTTCCTTCCCGGGTGGGCTACCAGCCCACTTTAGCCACGGAAATCGCCGAACTGGAAGAAAGGATCTGCAACACCGTACACGGCGCTATCACTTCAATCCAGGCCGTTTATGTGCCGGCGGATGATTTTACAGACCCTTCTGCCACACATACTTTTGCCCATCTTACTGCTTCTATCGTGTTGTCCCGCAAAAAGGCCAGCGAGGGACTGTATCCTGCCATCGACCCCCTGCGTTCATCCTCCAAGATGCTGTCGCCCCAGATTGTAGGATTGAGGCATTACCGGACGGCTCAGGAAATTAGAAAGACATTGGCTGTCTACGAAGAACTGAAGGACATTATTGCCATGCTTGGTCTGGAAGAACTCTCCCAGGAAGACCGCAATATCGTGCGCCGGGCCAGGCAGTTGGAACGGTTTTTAACACAGCCTTTTTTTACAACCCGACATTTCACGGGAATGGAAGGGAAAACAGTAAGCCTCAGTGATACGATCGAGGGCTGTGAACGGATTCTGAATGATGAGTTTAAGAATAAAAACGAAAAGATTTTCTTTATGATCGGGAAAATTGAGGAAGCCCTTGCGGAAAAAGAGGTGCCAGTCAGTGAGGCTTAAGATCATGCTCCCCCATGAGGTGTTTCTGGACAAAAAGGTAAGCAAGGTTATTGCCGAAGGGACCAACGGTTATTTTTGCCTGCTGCCCCGTCACGTAGATTTCGTATCTGCGCTTGTCCCCGGGATATTCATGCTTGCCGACGGGGAAGGGAAGGAAGAATTTCTTGCGCTTGATGAGGGCATTTTAGTTAAATGCGACCGCGAGGTTTTGGTTTCTGCCAGAAATGCGATTGCAGGCGCCAGTCTGGAATCCTTGAAAGCGGCTGTGGAAGATGAATTCAAGAAACTGGATGAACAGGAGGAGCTCGCCCGTACTGTATTGGCCAAGCTGGAGGTTGACACGATCCGGAGGATTCTGGAACTGGGAGGAAAATCAGGTGAAGGAAGTAACACCTAAAATTGAACCTGAAGAAAAGGGCGAAGAGTTAAGCGAAAAAGTGGGGAAAAGCGCTCTCCGTAAAATAACAGCCAGGAAAGAAAGACACCGCAGTATCTGGTTTGGTATGGGTATGTTTGGCCTGGTCGGTTGGTCGGTGGCGATACCGACCTTGCTGGGAGCGGCGTTGGGCAGGTGGATTGACCAAAAATGGCCCAGTACTTATTCCTGGACGTTGATGCTCCTTTTTTTCGGTCTGGCGCTTGGCTGTTTGAACGCCTGGCGCTGGGTAAAGGAGGAGAGTAAGAACGACTGATTGGAGGCGTGACTTTTGGTCTACCTGTGCTGTCTGTTTGCCGGGATGGTTTTGGGATTATTTTATTTCGGCGGGCTTTGGTGGACAACCAAAAAAGCCTTAACTGCCCGAAGACCCGCACTCCTATTTATTCTAAGTTTTATTGGCAGGAACCTGCTTGCCCTGGCAGCCTTCTATTTCATCATGGGCGGCAGGTGGCAGCGTCTGCTTTTTGCCCTGGGGGGGTTTATCCCGGCCAGGCTTTTAATAAAAGATTATATTTTACGAAAAAAAGATTGATAAGGCTAGCGTGATAGAAGCGGGAGCTTATATTAAGTTAGTCACGAAAATACGGGAGGTGGGGATATGGAGATCAGCCCGGATGCCATTATACTTGCGCAGTGGGGGTGGATTACACTCAATGCTACTATTGTTTTTACCTGGGTTGTTATGTTTATCCTGGCAGCCGGGTCGTGGCTGGTAACCAGAAATATCTCAAGCGATACCAGGATCTCGCGTTGGCAGAACCTTTTAGAAGTTGTGGTAGTCGGCATGAGAGAGCAAATACGGGAAGTGAGCCGCCAGGATCCCGGGCAGTACCTGCCCTTTGCCGGTACCATTTTCCTGTTTATCCTGGCGTCCAACATTCTGGCCATTATTCCGGGATATCAGCCGCCCACCGGTTCGCTTTCCACGACGACAGCCCTGGCCGCCTGCGTGTTCTTTGCTGTACCGGCTTTTGGCATCAGGCAAAGAGGGACGGTAAATTATCTTAAAAACTATCTAAAGCCAACCTTTTTGATGCTGCCGTTTAATATCATCGGCGAGGTTTCAAGAACACTGGCCCTGGCTGTGCGTCTTTACGGGAACATGATGAGCGGGACGGTCATCATAGCCATCCTGTTAAGCCTGGTTCCCCTGTTCTTCCCTATCATCATGCAGGCGCTCGGTTTAATTACCGGGGTCATACAGGCATATATTTTTGCTATCCTGGCCCTGGTTTATATAACTTCGGCGGCGCAGGTGCAGCAGAAAGAAGAAAACTCGAAACTCGAAAGGAGAGCGTGAAGATGGATAATATCGGTTTAATCGCGGCAATCTCCATTATTGTAGCCGGACTTACGATGGCGCTTGGGTCCATCGGTCCCGCCCTGGGAGAAGCGCGGGCCGTATCCCAGGCGTTGAGCTCGATTGCCCAGCAGCCAGACGAGGCCAATACCATTACCAGGACATTATTTGTGGGACTTGCGATGATAGAATCAACAGCCATTTATTGTTTTGTGGTTACAATGATTCTCTTATTTGCCAATCCTTTCTGGAAATTCCTAATTACACAGGCAGGGAGATAGGGCCATGCAGATTAACTGGTTTACGGTGATAGCCCAGATCATCAACTTCCTGATTTTGATGCTCCTGCTCAAACGCTTCCTGTACGGACCCGTCATCAGAGTTATGGATGAGCGGCAGGAGAAGATCATTCGCCAGGAAAACGAGGCCGCAGAAAAGATACGTCTGGCCGGAGAGGAAGCCGCCGCCTATAACCGCCGGGCTGAGGAACTGGAGAAAGCAAAAGAGGGCATCTTGGCACAAGCCATAAAAGAGGCTGAAAGGCACAAGGAAGAATACCTCGAACAAGCCCGTCGGGAAATTGACAGTATGAAGAGAAAGTGGGAAGAATCTTTTCAGCAGGAAAAGAACCTGTATATCCGGGAACTTCGCAGGAAGATCGTTACTCAGTCCTGTGCCTTGGCGCGCCGGGTTTTGCTCGATTTGGCAGATGCTGAACTGGAAAAAGCGATTATAGATGTATTCATGAACAAAATAAGGAAACTTGATCAGGAACAAAAAGGACTGCTTAAGGAAAGCCTTAGCCGTTCTGAGAATAAAATCAGGCTTTATGCCGCCTTTGAACTTCCGGAAGAAGCCCTTAATAAGCTGGAGGTCTTGGTTAAAAATGAGTTTGAACAGGTCAGGGAAATACGTTTTGTTGCCTCGCCCGATTTGATTTGCGGGATTGAGCTGGAAGCGGGGGGGTATCACCTGGGCTGGAGTATTGACGACTATCTGAGCGATTTTGAAGACAACCTGCTGCGCTTGCTTAATAAGAAACAAGTAGCGGATCGCAGGGAGGATGACCATATCGAAGGGGTTGACTAGTGTTGTTCATACAAATGATGGAAGATGCGGTCCATACCTTTGAAAAGATGACCCGTCAGGCAAAATCCGGTTTAAAGGTTACGGAGGTCGGCATCGTAAGTTTTGTGGGAAGCGGGATAGCTCGTGTGCAGGGGCTGCCCAATATCAGGGCTGAAGAGCTTATCCGTTTTCCTGACGGCGTATACGGGATTGCTTTTAATATAGACCCTGACGAGATTGGCGTAATCATGCTCGGTGAAAGCCCGCGGATCGGGGCCGGCACAAAAGTGTACCGTACCGGACGTGTTGTTGATATTCCGGTGGGGGAAGCGCTCCTGGGCAGGGTTGTTAATGCTGTGGGGCAGCCTCTTGATAATTACGGGCTTCTTAATACCGTTGAACGCCAGCCTGTGGAAAGGGAGGCTCCGGCCATTATGAAACGCTCACCGGTAACCAAACCGCTGCAGACCGGGATTAAGGTGGTTGATGCCCTGGTGCCCATAGGTCACGGGCAAAGGGAGCTTATCCTGGGAGACCGTCAGACAGGTAAAACCGCGATAGCGCTTGATACTATCATCAACCAGAAGGATAAGGATGTTATATGTGTATACTGCGCTATCGGACAGCGGGGTTCAGCGGTGGCCAAACTGATAGACGACCTGCGTTTGCATGAGGCCATGGAATACAGCGTTGTGCTCATAGCCGGAGGGGAAGAACCGCCCGGCCTGCAGTATATCGCGCCCTATGCGGCCACTACCATTGCCGAATATTTTATGGAAAAAGGACGCGATGTGCTGATAATATATGACGATTTAACCCGTCATGCCCGGGCATACAGGGAACTGTCCCTTCTTTTGAAGAGACCGCCCGGCAGGGAAGCATATCCGGGAGACATTTTCTATATTCACTCCCGGCTCCTGGAGAGGTCTACCCACCTGCGCGAGGAATATGGCGGGGGGTCACTGACGGCGCTGCCTGTTTTGGAGACGCAGTCCCAGAATATAGCTGCTTATATCCCGACAAATCTGATTTCTATCACCGACGGGCAGATCTATTTATCGCCGGAACTTTTTCAAAAGGGCATCTTACCGGCTGTAGATGTGGGCAAGTCGGTCTCGCGGGTGGGCGGCAAGGCGCAGCTCGCGGCTTACCGGGGTGTGACCGGAAGCTTGCGGCTGTCATACTCGCAGTTTGAGGAACTGGAGTCTTTTTCCCGTTTTGGCACCAGGCTTGACAAGGAGACCTTAAAAACAATCGAGCGTGGCCGAAGGGTCAGGGAGGTTTTGAAACAACCTCAGTATCAACCGATACCCCTTAGCGAACAGGTTGCTGTTTTGCTGGCTGTTATAAACGGGGTGCTAGATGAGAGTAAATTAGACGAAATAGCTGAAGCCGAAAACCTGATACGCAGGGCGGTGGCGGAGGAACTATCCGACATATGCCATCGTATGGAACAGGGAGAAAAACTGAGCGATGAGGAAACCAAAACCCTTATAAAAACGGCAAGGCGGGCAGTTGAGCGTCTCAGGGAGGCATGATTCATGCAAACGCTTGAATTTTTGCAACGAAAAATCAACAGCGCCGATAAACTGCTTTCCATTGTTAAAACAATGAAAGCCCTGGCTGCTGCTAATATGAGGCAGTATGAGAAGGCGGTTGAGTCGCTGGATGAGTATTACCGCACGGTGGAAATGGGGCTGGGGGTTGTGCTTGAGGGGATAAGCGAGACACAAAGCTTTGCTTATCATGAAGACTCAACCGGAGCCGTTATCGCCGTTATTTTTGGTTCGGACTATGGATTTACCGGTCAATTTAACGAGGAAATACTTAAGTTCGCGCTCCATGAACTTAATGAGGCCGGGGTTGCGCCAAAGGACCGTATATTTTTCAGTGTGGGAGAACAAGTGTATGCCAGGCTGGAAAAAATGGACCAGCAAATTCATGAACTTTTTACGGTTCCCAACTCGCTCAACGGGATAAATGCCATGGTCCGGCTCTTGCTCCTGAAAATCGAAGAAAAACGCAGCCGGATGAATGTTGGGAAGGTCCAGCTCTTCTATAACAGGCCCCGGACAGGAGTTGCCTATTACTCACATCAGGAAAGGCTTCTGCCGGTAGACCTGAAGGTTTTCAAAAGAAGCAAAAAAAACTGGCCGTCCCGCAGCATTCCCACCTTTACCATAGGAAGGGAAGAACTGCTGGCAGCTTTAATAAGACAATATATCTTTGTGTCTCTCTACCGTGCTTTTGGCCTGTCCCTGGCCAGTGAAAACGCGAGTCGGCTGGCCTCCATGCAGGCAGCAGGAAAAAATATAGAAGAACTGCTGGAAAATATCAAGGCGGAATTCAGGCAGAACCGCCAGGCATCCATTACCGAAGAGATAATGGACATTGCGTCAGGGTTTACTGCCCTCAATCCTGAATAAAAAAACCTGCCCATTACGATGATTAAGGGCAGGTTTCCATATATATGCGTTATTGCTTCAACGGTGAGCTTCCGCTTCACGTGTAATCCTTGCGGCCACATACGAAAGTATCGATAGAATAATGAGCAGATTTAATACAATAATCATACTTGCACCACTTTTCTTTAGTAATATTTAATCCTGCTATTTAAGTTTCCTGATCTCGGTTATAATAGGGTTTCCTACCTCAGGGACGGTATACTCAAAAATTACTTCATCTCCTGTTTCCAAACCGAGCTTTTCAAAGTTTTCCTTAATGCTATCGGTCAGCCCGAAGGCTTTAGCCGCATGCTCGGCAGGAACGCCACTTATTTCGATTTCAATGAAGTTGCTGTCAATTTGTCCGACATACCTGCCGCTGTCCGTTTTGGTAACAGGGGAAGGCGGTTGAGCTTGTTTTGGCTGCTCCTGGGCAGGCGGGGTTGGGTTACTGCATGCGGTCACAGTCAATGCTAACACGATTAATAAAGATAATAATAGAAAAATGTACTTGGGAAAATGTTGTTTTTTCATAGGAGCGACACCACCCTTTACAATTATATTTAAATATTAGACGAATGATCCTGTATTTTGTTCCCCAAACAACGGACAAGGCTTAACGGCCGGCAGTTTCGGCAAAGAAGCAGGCCGTGTACCGGCTGTAAACGGTACACGGCCTTGTCAAAGCATCATCTTTCATTTATTTAAGCCTATTTAAGCCGGGAGAAAACAAACTTACCGTTCTTATACTGTTTTTGGATGAGGTTATTGGCAGCAAGATGTTCCAGGTGAGCCGCCGCTTCGCCGGTAGCGAACCACTTCTGGGGTATAGGAAACTGTTGCCAGGAGGAATAAGTCAGATCCCAGGTCATCCTGGCCGCAGTTTGATACGCATCAGACTCACCGCTTTCTAAGATGCTGAGTACTTCATTAAGCCGGTGTTGGTGATGCGCCTGAAGCTCTTCTATCCTCTTTTTGTGGTCGTGAATAAGCTTCCTGTGAGCAGGCAGGACAAGGTCAACATCCAGGCGGTTTATTTTATCCAGACTTTGCAGATAACGGCCAAGGGAATCCGGTACTCCGGACCAGATGGTTATGTTGGGGGTGATATCGTCCAGGAGATGATCCCCTGAAATAAGTAGCTTCTTATCGGGTTCATACAGGGAAAGATGTCCAGGGGTATGGCCCGGTGTTTCTATAACCGTAAAATGATAGTCGCCGATTGTGATAGGGTCGCCTTCGCCTACTAAGGTGAAATCAAGTTCGAATTCTATGCAGTATTTGTGGGCGGGGTGTTTATTAATAGCATTTTTCAGGTTGTCCAGGGGAAAACCATAGGATTGGAAATGGCGGCCATGATTGACCCAATGGCTTTCCGAACAACTGTCATTGATAATCAAGCTGTCAACCTGGCTGCAGTACACCCTGGAGTTTTGAGTCGCCAGGGTTGCGGCAAGACCGGAATGATCAGCATGGACATGGGTAATAAACAGATCGGTTTTACCCAAATCAATTCCCAGTTCTTCCAGCCCGGCGTACATAGCTTCCTTGCATTCAGGCCGGTTGAAACCGGTGTCAATGATAAGGTTTCTATCCTTACTTTTGATCACATAAGAATTAAGAGCCTTTAGTGGGTTGTTGGGGAGAGGGACCTGAATACGGTAAAAATGGGATAGAATATTTTCTGTCATAATACACACTCCAAATGTTTTCAGTATATTTTTTTATTTTGCAGGAGAAATTAATTTATTTTTAGGTTATCATGAAAGGGAGAACCCGTAAAGAAGCGAAACATAAATATTCTAATCCCGGCAAATACTTATAATTAATTAAAACCATCTTTTAAAACCATCTTTAAGGGTGATCAAATGAAAGACAGATTTATGAATGGGTTTGCAGCAGGCGTACTTGCTGATGTCCCTGTGGTTATTATCGATGCTTTAGCCGGGTTATTTAATCTGGATAAATTAGACTTTGTCCATTTTGCGAGCATCCTGGCATTTGATGATATGCAACTGAATATATGGGAATACGTGTTCACCACAATCCTGCAGTTTTCATTTGCCGGCCTGCTGGGAGTTATCTTTGCCTATCTCATCCCGGTAATAAAAGAAAAATATTATTATTTTAAAGCTGTAATCTTTAGCAGCGGGATAGTATGGTTTTCAGTTTATGCTATTGACCATTTCTTCAAAATAGAAAAAAAAGCAGAGATAGATTTCATGACTTCAGTGGTGCATTATCTTATTTCGATAATCTGGGCAGTAATAATGGCATGGATTTATAAATGGCTGGAAAAAAGAGAGACTGTCTGAACCCGGCAGCCATTGTCAGCTTGGCGCAGCCCAGCGTTTAAAATATTATAAGAATATTATAAAAGTATTATAAAAATATTATAAAAATATTTGGAAAGGGCTCATCTAATGTGTCTCATACTCTTTGCCTATGATACTCATCCTAAATATCGTCTAATACTTGCAGCAAACAGGGATGAATTTTACAGCCGACCTACCGAACCGGCAAAATTCTGGGAGGATCATCCTTCAATTTTAGCGGGCCGTGACCTGGAAGCGCTGGGAACTTGGATCGGTTTGACGGGAAAGGGGCGGTTTGCGGCTGTCACGAATTATCGCGCTCCCGCTCTTGCCCAAAAAAAGGTCAAATCCAGGGGGGAAGTGGTCAGCCGCTATCTCTTAAGTACAGCAGGACCGCGTGGCTACCTGGAACAAGTAAAAAAAGAGTGTCGCCTTTACAATCCCTTTAATCTGCTGGCGGGAGACAAGACCTCTCTCTATTTTTATTCTACGTTTGGAAACAGGGTGGAAAAAGTAACAGCAGGCATCCACGGCCTTAGCAACCACTTGCTCGATACACCCTGGCCCAAGGTTATTAAGGGAAAAAAGGCCCTGTGTGAATATCTTGAAAATAATGACAAGGTGGACACGGAACCCCTGTTTAATATTTTAGCGGATACTACAAGGGCGCCAGACGATGAACTCCCCGACACGGGTGTGAGTGTCGGGTGGGAGCGCCAGCTCTCTTCCATTTTTATCAAGGGGATAGAGTACGGGACACTTTCATCGACTGTCGTGCTGATAGACCGCTCCAAACATGTCCGGTTTATTGAACGCAGTTTCAACAGCAATCAGGTTAGCCAAAATGAGGTATCTTATGAATTTGATATTGATGAATAAAAGTGGGGAGTGAGGAAAATGACAATTATGAAGAAAAAAGTCCTGGGGTTGGTGGCTTCGCCCCGCCGGTCGGGAAACTGTGAAATGCTTGTAAAAGAAATGCTGCTGGCCGGTGGAGAAAGCTGGGATAAGGAAATTATAACCCTGCACGAACTCGCTATAAAACCATGTCAGGCTTGTTACAGGTGTTTGCCTGAAGGGGCCAGGTGTGTTCTACCCGATGATTTTAGATTTCTGACAGAAAAAATAGCGGCAGCTGACGCGCTGGTTATAGCCGCCCCTTGTTATTTTCTCGGTCCCAATGCCGTTTTCAAAAATGTTTTGGACCGGTTTTTGTCTGTCGCTAATGAGGGCAGCACATACAGGGGGAAACCCTGCGTTACTTTTACAACATACGGTATCCCACAGTGGTATGGTTTTGGGCAGGAATTCACCAATATGTTTGCCCGGTTCCTGGGTCTTGATTTAAAAGAGAGTTTCCTGGTAAGGGCGGCATACCCGGGAGAATTTATGAAAGACGCACGGCTTCTGCAGGAGGTAAAAGAGGTGGCGCAAAACCTGTTTAACCCCAGCTATACTAAAGAAACGGATTCACTGAGCTGCCCGGCGTGTTGGAACCGCAAATTTTTGTTCGAGTCCGGCGGGCGCATACTGTGGTGTCCGGTGTGCGGTCTCAGGGCCAAGATTGAGGCGGATGGTGACGGGATAAAGATGCATTTTGAAGACAGCGCAAAGAACCGTTTTACCCCGGAAGAAATGCGGCATCATTTCCAGGAGGTGCTGCCTGCCGTAAAAGATGAATTCATAGCCAGACTGCAGGAAATCAAAGAATTGCAGCAAAAATACAAAGGGCTGAACTGGAAGGCAGAAAAAGAAGAAAGGGCATAATAGGAAAGACACCGGGTAGTTGAAAACCTGTACCCCGGTGTCTTTTGATTGTTAATCTCTTTTTTTGCGATAATAATACATCCTTACTATTGCCTTATTTCAAAGGAGACATGTACTGTGACCGAGAATTCGGCGTCTTTGGGGAGGACGGGGGTGTCCGGCGCTGCTTCGGCTGTAGACCTCATATCATAAAGGATCGGAGGATAGCTGCTGTTTTTTTCGAGATCAATTTTCCTGACCTTTACAATCTGTACCCCGGCTGCTTTTGCTGTTGCTTCGGCCTGTTTTCTGGCATCAACAAACGCTTTTTCAATGGCCTGGTCGAGCAGTTTTTGTTTTCCTTCATCCGAAAGGGAGAAAAAGAGGTTGCCTGCCATTTCAGCCCCGTTTTGAACGGCGGTGTCTACGATTGAACCTGCTTTATCGGTTTGCTTGGTTTTAATGACAATCGTGTTTTCTGCTCTATAGCCGGATATCTGGTCACCCTTGTTATTGTCCCAGCGGCGCAGGGGGTAGAAATTAACGTTTTGCGTTTCCATTTCATCTTCTGTCAGACCTGCTGCTGCCAGCGCATCAATGACTTTTTTGGTTTTGGCGGCATTGTCGCCCTGGACAGTATTGTCTTTGCCTTCGGTAGCTACTGTAAAGCGGATTTCAACCATGTCCGGTTCTGTGGTTATTTTGCCTGTGGCTGTGGCGTTGATGGTGGGGACATTGTCTGGCGACTGCGCCTGACAGCCCGCCAGAACAAAAACCAACAGTAACACGGCAAGTACTGGGTAAAGTTTTTTCATCATTATTTTCCTCCTTGTTTTTATCCTTTGTTTTCCCGGATAGATAGACGGAAATTATATTGATTTTGTTTCCTGTTGAATCCCCTGGTCAAAAAGTGTATCTTATATTCCTTTATATGATGGGTAAATCAGGCTTTACAGGCATTTTTTTAGTAGTAAAACCGGTTACAAAGGTTATAATAAAGAGTTATAATATTAGTTAGGTTTTCAATGTCTGTGAGGGAATAACGGTGAGGAAAACACTCATAATCATTTCTCTGTTACTGATTACCGCAGTTATACTGGTTATTTTCACCGGGCTGCTTACTGCGGCCCGGTTAGGCTTTATAAACAATATCACCGGAAAAATATTGAACTCACATTATTTAAACTGGTATGAATCCCGGGCAAGGGAGGAAATTGAAAACGGGAACAGATTTGCCAAAGAAAGACTCGAGAAAAGATATCATGTCTTTGTTAATGATATTATGGTTGATATCGGCTATGACTGGGACGGAGCTGTCTACGTTCCCATCAGGACCATAAGTGAAAGCCTTAACTGGCTTGTCAACTGGATTCCGGAACTGGGAATGATCCAGCTTGTAAAGGGCGAAGAAGAAGCCTATGTTGATATCGTCAACTTTTTTGGCAAGGCTTACGTGGATCTGCACAGGCTGGAAAACCTGTTAAGGATACGGGAAATACGTGTCCACGGCGGGAATATCGAGATATATGACGACAACAATGACGGCATTGAAATAATAAGCTTTAACAAACAAAAAAGATATGATTTCTATATTAACGGCATGAAAATGACAGACCGCGCTGTTGAGTATGAAGGCAAACAATACGTACCGGTCCAGATTTTAGCCATGTCATTCGGCAGGATATTCCGCTATGACGCCGTTAAGGGATGCGCTTATATCGACAACAGGCGGGTTGAATCCATTTATGTAGACGGGGAGGCTTATTCAACCCTGGATAATCTTAAGAAGGTGGTGGATACGGGCGGGTGCCTTTTTGAATATAAAAAGTTCCAGGCTGACAACAGCGAGCTTACACCGGTCATTTTTGAAGGTCCCAATAAAAAGGTGGCCGCCCTGACTTTTGATGATTACCTGGGAGACAGGGTTTATCCTCTTTTGGATGTGCTTGCCAAGAATAACGTCAAAGCCACATTCTTTATAATAGGCAACAGTATTGAAAAATATGGCGATATAGTGAAGGCTATCGTGCAGCAAGGTCATGAGATTGCCAACCATACCTGGGACCACTTTAACCTCCATACGCTCAGGGATGATGAGATCAGGGCGCAGTTAATTTCAACACAATTAGCCCTGCAGCAGCATGGCGGGATAATAGCAGCCTGTTTCCGGCCGCCGGGGGGGTATTACGACACCAAGATTGTCAGGATAACACGGGATGTCGGGCTTTACACGGTACTGTGGTCTTTGAATTCCACAGACGCAGACCTGCAAAACGGCCCCGGGGTCATTAAAAATGCAATAGTAAGATCAATACATCCCGGGGCTATAATAGTAATGCACATGAACAGGGAATCAACCATAGAAGCCTTAACAGCTGTCATTGAGTCATTAAGGAAAAAAGGCTACGATTTCGTCACGGTATCCGAGATGATTAGCGGCGGGGAGAGGAACTGACTATGTACGGTAAAAAGACAATAGCAATAATATGCCTGTTTCTGCTCATATGTTTACTTGCAGGCTGCGATAAAAGCAGTCACCCGGGGGTAAATAACACCCAGGGCGGCAATACCGACTGGTTCTTAAAACACGCGGGTTTTGAGAATGCCAGCATAGAGCAGATACAGGTAACCGCGGATGGCAAGGTCCTGGTATCGTCAGCCGGCCGGCTTTACCTTAACCAGGGAGGCGGGTATACGGAAGTAAGCCCCCCTGACCGCGTTTCTATTTTCTATGTGATGGAAGGGGGAAATACCCAGACCCTGATTGCCGGGTGCAGCACGGGGATTCTTTACATGAAGGATATCATGGACAAGGACTGGAAAAAGACCGGTTTTAAGGCCTATGACCAGCCGGTAAATACGATTGCAGGAGACAGCGGCAACGGGTATATTTATGTAGGCCAGGCTTCCAAGCTGGGGGGAGGTCTCTGGAGAAGCCGCGACAACGGAAAAACATGGGAGAAAATAACAAACACCACAGCCCGGGGTGTGGTGTTGCATCCGGAAAATTCAGATATTCTATATACTGTGGACAGGGCCACTTATCTTTCGACCGACCGGGGGATAACCTGGAATAAAATAAACACTGCGGCCAACTATGGGGTTCTCATTCATCCATTCTCTCCCGAAACTGCTTATATCGCCTTTTCCCAAGGCGTGGTCGTAGCCGGACATAACGGGAAGATAACGGATACCCATCATTTTGGGCTTCCCGGCGCCATGACCTGTCTTGAAATTAACTTTGCCAGGATCGGTGAATGGGCGGTAGGAATCTGGGATTATCCCTCCGGCATAGGCGGGCTTTATTACAGCTTTGACAGCGGTAAGAGCTGGGTTCAGATAGAAGATGAACTGGTAAATGAGAGGGTCACCGATATGCGCTTCGATAAAGAGGGGGACAGGTTGTATATTGGCACTGCGGGTAAGGGTTTGTGGGTATTAAACCTCAAAAAGATCAGGAATGAGAAATAAAAATAAAGGGGAGTCTGTTCGACTCCCTTAGCGTTTTTGGATTATCTGATCGATCAGGCCGTATTCTTTTGCTTCCTGCGCGGACATAAAGAAGTCACGGTCCGTATCCCGTTCAATCTTATCCTTCGGCTGCCCGGTGTTTTTTGACAGCAGGTCGTTTAAGGTATCCCTGGTCTTTAGTAATTCCTTAGCCTGGATGTCGATGTCCGTGGCCGGACCCCAAATGGTACCTGAGATCAGGGGTTGATGGATCAATATCCTGGAGTAGGGCAGGGCATATCTTTTGCCCTTTTCCCCCGAAGACAATAGGAAAGACCCCATGCTTGCGGCCAAGCCTACACACATGGTTGATACGTCGGGCTTAATGAGTTTCATGGTATCATATATGGCCATGCCGGAAGTAATGATGCCTCCCGGGGAATTTATGTATAAGGTGATATCCCTGGAGGGGTCTTCTGCTTCGAGAAAAAGCAGCTGGGCAATAATGGAGTTGGCTTTGTCGTCATCAATTTTTCCACCCAGGAATATAATCCTGTCTTTCAGCAGGCGGGAATAGATATCATATGCTCTTTCTCCTTTATTTGATTCTTCAATAACAAACGGTATCAATTGGAAACACCTCGCTTAAAATTTTTAAATAATGATATTCTCCCTGATAGCATAACCAAACTTTGCCATAAAAACAAGTATTATAAACATAATTTCTGCAATAGAACAGCGTTTAACTTTAATTGAACCAAATTTTTACTTATAATATAAAAAGAACGTATAAATTAAGACTCCGTAAAGTTAAAATGAAAAACTAGCACAATGAATCGCAGCATAGCTCAAAATTCCGCAAAAAAGAAGATAAATGCTTTTCTGCGGATTGTCAAGGGTAAAATGAACAGGCTAACGCCTGCCC